>Ga0155681_112_pt1 | contig 2414 bp, 1 predicted proteins | sample RifCSPlowO2_01_FD_107338 | JGI IMG/M metagenome (GOLD analysis project Ga0155681, IMG submission 107338) | Candidatus Zambryskibacteria bacterium RIFCSPLOWO2_01_FULL_43_17 | reverse complement strand
TTACTGTCTGCGCCGGACTTCCACTTGGAAAGTTTGCAGCGACTCTATATGTATAGGTCTGTCCTGGAGTACGTCCAGTGTCATTCATACTCGTATATCCCACTCCAGATGCAATATACACGCCGTCTCTCAAAACATTATAAGAAGTTGCCCCTGCCGCGCTCCACGAGAGAGCGATCGATGTGGTTGGAGAGCCGCACGCTCCCGGAGTTGCAGTAAGAGTTGGAACCGGATTTACAGCACAGACTGCCGACGCGGCTGCGCTACCTGTACTTGTGGAGTTTGCAGACGATCCTCCTGAGTTAACAGCTCTAACTTTATAATAGTAGGTTACCCCCGATGTTAAGCTACTTGCATCAGTATAGGAGGTGGTCGTTATGCCGTTTGCAATTATCGTATATGTACCTCCAGATGTCGTGCTTCGCAAGACCTCATAACTCGTAGCTCCACTCACCGCACTCCAAGAAACATTAATCTGCGCTCCGCAACTCCCTGTCGTTGCCGAGACTGTCGTGGGCGCGGTTGGAGGAACACAGTTACTAGGAGCTGTATCAGTCCTATTTGCCCCAGTTTGAGGCCCGCTTGGGAACGTGGAGGTAACAGCGTAGTTATAAGATCCTCCTGGGGTTAGGCCAGTGTCTGTAAGTGACGTATTTGCCCCGGTATAGATTGCAGGTGAAGTAAAGTTCCTAAGAACACTAAACGAGGTCGCACCTGGTGCGCTCCATGAGACAGTAATTGATGCGGTTCCGCAAGCGCCGGGAGTTGTTGTGATAGTTGTCGACGAATTTGTGGCGCTAACAGTTACCGTCGCACTGGCATTAGCGCTTCCCCCTGGTCCTGTACATGTGAGGGTATAGCTAGTTGTAACTGACAAAGCGCCAGTGGACTGACTTCCTGAAGTAGTTTTGCTTCCTGTCCATCCACCTGAAGCGCTACAGCTTGTAGCGTTCGTAGACGACCAACTTAGAGTTGAGGCGCCACCAGATGCTACACTCGTCGGAGAAGCAGACAGAGTTACCGTTGGAGGAGGATTTGAAGTTACTGTCACCGTTGCCGAAGCATTCGCGCTTCCCCCCGGACCCGTACACGTTAAGGTGAATGTCGTACTACTTGTTAGCGCCCCTGTAGACTGGCTTCCTCCTGAAACCGGTGACTTTGATCCAGTCCAATTTCCATTTGCGGGTGAAGCTGAAGCGCTACAGCTTGTAGTATTGGTTGATGTCCATGTCAGAGTTGAAGCTCCGCCAGAAGCTACACTCGTCGGAGAAGCAGACAGAGTTACCGCAGGACCAGCACACGTTGAAGGAGCCGTCGCGCTGACATTTGATGACGTCGTTGTGACAGGTGAACCGCTTGGGAAAGAGGCCGTTACAGAATAGGTGTATGTAGCTCCAGGGGTGCGTCCTGTATCATTGAGGGATGTAGCTCCGCCGATGTAAATATTCACTCCATCCCTTCTTACAGTGTAGGAATTCGCTCCTGCCGCTCCCCATGAAAGTCCAATGGCTGTGGTAGGAGAACCGCACGCGCCTGGGGTTGCGGTCAATGTAGGTGTAGGATTTTGCGCTGGTATTGCGGTGTATGTAATTGTGAAAGTCTCAGTCGCCCCAGGAAAGAGGGTGAGTGTTGCGCTAGAATTTTGCGTATTAGTAATGGATTGCAATGTGTACCCAGACGGAACAGAGTTGGAAGTAAGCGTGTATGAGGAGCCGGAAGAACTTGGCCTCATCGTGTTAGAGCTCGCAGTTTTGCCCTCGGGATTTATTGTCCAAGTGCCGCCGGATACAGTCTCCACCACGTTTATTGTGGCATTGCAGGTGGCTGTTACAGGTCCTAGAGGGAAGGCGTCTCCATAAGTAAGCGCCTGATCTGTTGCCTCTATCTGAAAAGCCTGCGAGGCCCCGTAAGCCGCTCCCGAATATGTATACGATAGTGATGTAGTGTTTGCGACGAATGAATGTCCAGGCATCAAGAAAATAGAGTAAACATTTGGGGGGTTACTTGTGGGATAGGAAGGGAAGGTGAGATTTATTTGCGGGGTTGCAGGAGGAGTGCCGACACATGAAACAGCGGCTGTCTGAGCCTCTGCGACATTGAATGTCGCCAGTATTCCAAAAACGGCCGCGCACACTAAGATAGGTTTAAATATCTTTTTCATTTGTATGACTAAGACTAATTATCTTCTTGCTAAATATGTAATTTGCACGAGAGTCTGACCGTTGCTTTTACTTATCACCACAGAAAGGTCATTTCCCTCTCTAGATCCGTATAGGGCCATATTCCCCTCGTCAATCCCGTTTGGAGCAAACTGGAAACCAGCCTTTTTCAATGAATCCAAATATTCTGTAAAAACAGTCTTTGCCGGCTTCTCGGAAGTATAAGAGAGTGTGTGTTGCGATATTTTTCTATCT
>Ga0155681_126_pt1 | contig 6642 bp, 6 predicted proteins | sample RifCSPlowO2_01_FD_107338 | JGI IMG/M metagenome (GOLD analysis project Ga0155681, IMG submission 107338) | Candidatus Zambryskibacteria bacterium RIFCSPLOWO2_01_FULL_43_17 | reverse complement strand
TGAAGATTTACCAAAGAAACCATCCAAACTTGGTGATATTTTACTTGATAGTATTGATAAAACAAAATATCTTGATACCAAATTCACAAAGAAGTTATTATCGCATTATAAACTTGAAGATTTAAAAGGTAAACAAATAAAAGATAAGCGTGGTGGAGATAATAATATTCATAGTTGGGATATTGAACTTAAAGGAAAAATAACTTTGGCACAAAAAGAATTACTGGAAGAAATTTTGAAACAACGAAGAAGGAAATCTTGGGTTGAAGGAAAAAATTTCGATTGGTCTGATGGGATGCCTCTTACCTTGAAAGAAATTAAAACTTTCCATCAAAAACCAGTTACTCTTTTTGATCAAAAATTTAATGATAAAAAATACACTCGAGAACTAAAAGATATGCTTGATGATTTAGTCTCAAAAGGCTACATGGTAAAAGAAAAGCCCAAAAAAGCCCCTGAAGGCTACGAGGAGGGATACAACATCGTTGCTGGTAAATTAAGTTTTGAGATCAGCCATATTTTAGACTCTGAACAGGCTACGCCAACGCTTGTTGCTACGGATGTTACTCGATTAGCTGTCGTAGATAAAAAAGGCTTACGAAGGCTTGATGTAAGAGAAGGTTTGAGATTATTTGGTTTTCCTGAAAGCTATCAGTTAGATAATGTTATAACCTATAACGAGGCTTTTGACTTACTCGGGAACTGCGTGAGTGTTGGAATGATAGAATTAGTTGCCTCTAGACTCTTTAAAGAGATGCTCCACTAAATTTCTTGTAAGATTTTTCCACATCTTTAAACCACTCATCTGCCTTGAGCCTATCATTTGTGTGTTTTGCTAGAGTTTCTCTAATTGCAGTCACAAAACCTAATCTGTCCTTAAAAGGCTGAAAACCTTTAGACATTGACTTAAAATTGTATGGTCTTATGTTATATATCTTTCCCTGCTTTACTTGAGTTTTTAATGTATATCCTTTACTTGGACAAGTAATTTCCCAAACTTTTCTCAGCCATATGTTATTGACTTTAATCACCCCATTATTAAGTGTATAACCTAATATTAGATAGTCTGCGTCCAGACGAAAAGACTTATCTTTAAGATCACGAACATAGGCATCGAAGTTGGCAACATCAAAATTTGGACTTTTTATAAAATCAAAAGTTTTTACTTCTAACAAATCGATTTCGTCACTCTTACTCAAGAAAAAGTCTGGTGGCATTTGAGAATTTTGATGACTTCTATGGTAAATTTTATTCGCAGTCATCCACTGACCCAACCATTCCTGAAGTAAAGTACCTACAGCACTTTTATCAGAAACACTAACCGTAACACCCAATAAATCAAAGCCTATTTCTCCCTCAGCTCCAACAATACCGTCTTGTTTTAATTTTTTAAATATAGTTTTTGCTTTATTTCCATACATATTTTTCATAAAGTTATTTAATTCAATTGGCCTAAGAACCCTTATTTTACTTCGGTTCAAACTTGGACATCTGGCGGAGAGGGAGGGAGTTTCGGTTATTACATAACCAGTATACCTTTTGGCTAAAATTTTCTCAGGTTCAATTTTAGGCTCAAAAGCTTTTCGAATCCCTCACGGAAGCATTCCATGCTTCCTCCTCTCCGCAGTTTTCACTGCGTTTCAAACTGCGGAGAGGGAGGGATTCGAACCCTCGAGGGGGTATAAAGCCCCTGCCTCTTTAGCAAAGAGGTACGTTAGACCGCTCTGACACCTCTCCAAGTTTGGACACTTTAGCACAAACCCCATCACTTTTAAATGTCATCATCTAATGCGCGATTGTAAATGCTAGCACCTTCTTTGCCCCGACGGATTCAAGCGTTTTCTTTGCTTCTCTTAGCGTGCTACCGGTGGTTGTAACATCATCAATTAAGATAATAGTTTTATCAGCTGCAACTCCTAGATTCTCTACGCTAAATGCGCCTTCAAGATTTACGAGGCGCTTATTTCTGGGAAGCTTGGCTTGGGGCACAGTGTCCTTGCGCTTCTTCAAGAGATCTCGGTTGAATATTAAGATGTTGTCTGTATCAAATTCTTTAATCGCGCTTGCTATGACTTCGGTCTGATTAAAACCTTTTTCTAAAAGCTTTTTGCGAGAGACGGGGATAGGGAGAAGAAGCGCCCTGCTCGTATTTTCAAATAGAATCTTGTCTCCCAGTTCACCGAGAATGTTTTCGTAGAGGACTTTTCCAACATATTTTGCAAGTGTCTTGTTCTTCCTATATTTTATCGCCCAAACCAATGCGCGCACGTCTCTGTCGCGATAGCTCCAAAGGCTTGTTATGAACGAATATGAAGTTTCCTCGGCGCTAGGAAGATAGAAAAGGCTGTTTTCTTTGGCATGCTCTTCAAGCCTGATGACAATCTCATCTTTGGGAAATAAGAAATCCAAAATCTTGTCCAAAATCTCGTATGCTCGCTCCTTCATGGCTATATTCTAGCGTAATAGGCTGAGGAGGTGTGTTATAATTCACAGAATATGAGTTTCCTCTCTAACCTTTTTCCAAAAAAGAATGTCAGTGTGCTTGGTGTGGACATAGGGTCTTCAGCCATTAAGATTGTTCAGCTTAGGAAGAAAGGCGGAAAGGCTATTCTAGAGACATATGGCGAGCTCGCTCTTGGTCCATACGCAAATGTGGAAATTGGACAAGCCACCAATCTGCCTACTGAGAAAATCATAGAGGCTCTTACGGATTTGATGAGGGAAAAAGAGGTCAATATAAGCACCAATCAGTGCGGAGTAGCCATCCCTTTTGCTTCAAGTCTAATGTCGCTAATTGAAATGCCAATGCTTTCATACAAACAGCTTTCCGCCATGATCCCCTTAGAAGCTCGTAAATATATTCCAGTGCCAATCTCTGAAGTAACACTAGACTGGTCAATAATCCCTAAGGAAGAAGCTAAGCCGGTAGATGAAGAAGACGAGCAGAAAAATCAGACTGCGCATGTGCCGAGGACAGATGTGCTTCTTGTCGCCATACACAACGACACGATTGCTCGTTTTCAAGAGATTGTCAGAAAGACAGGTCTGGAGTCACGTTTTTTTGAAATAGAGATATTTTCCACCATGCGGGCCGTGCTAGATCAGGATTCCGCGCCCGTGATGATTCTTGACATGGGAGCGGCTACGACAAAGCTCTATGTTTTAGAGAGGGGAATCGTGCGAGTCTCTCATACTATAAATCGCGGGGCTCAAGATGTTACTACGACTATTTCCAAATCAATGGGCATATCAATACATGACGCGGAGGTTCTCAAACGCTCTGTGGGAACCATACCGCAAGGAGGCAATGACATACGCGAGATAGTAAGTCTCTCCCTTGCCTACATTTTTGCGGAAACAAACCAAGTAATCCTCAATTATCAAAGAAAATACAATAAGACTCCTTCTAAAATCATGCTTGTCGGAGGAGGTTCAGCACTCAAAGGTATCGCAGAGCTTGCTCAATCCAATTTCCAGATTCCAGTCGTCGCTGGGGATCCTTTTGGTAAGACAGAGGCTCCCGCTTTCCTTGAAGAAGTGTTGCGTACAACAGGTCCTGAGTTTGCGGTTGCGGTAGGACTAGCGCTTAGGGAGCTCCAAGAGATTGGATAATCAAGCAAATTTTGTATACAGGACTTGAAGAAGAGGGGTGTGTGGATTAAAAACAAATGTGATATGTATTGTGTAGTATAATAAAGCCATACGTTCTCTCCAATTTATGGATACTCAAATTCAATCATCTTTTATTCCGAAAAAACCAGTTACAGGCAGTTCTGGTTCATCGGCTTCAAGTTCGGCGAATGGGGGAGTGTTGCAATTAATCGGAACAATTGTCTTCGTTGTGGCTCTCACCGGAGCAGTAGGAGTATTTGGCTATGAGAAGTTTCTAGAAGGGCGTATTGCCAAGATGCAGACAGATCTAGAAATGGCGCGCCAGGAGCTTCAGCCAGACCTTATCGCGGAGCTTTCCAGGGCGAATTCTCGGTTTCTCTCGGCGGAAGAGATTTTAAACAAACACAAAATAGTATCGGAGCTTTTCAATTTGCTTGAAACTCAGACTTTGCCAAACGTGAGATTTACATCATTTGGATACGATGACAACGAGCTTGGTCTGACATTCGATATAAAAGGAGAAGCTAAGAGCTATGCCACTTTAGCCTATCAAGCCAAGGTGCTTTCTGAAAATCCGTATATTATCAATGCTCAGTTTTCAGATTTTGACCTCAACGAAGATGGCAATGTCGTCTTCTCTCTAAAAGCAAATATTAATCCCAATCTCATTTCTTATGAAGAAGTGCTCAAGAGGAATAATTTGGCCCAGTCTCTCCCCCCTGTAGATTCCACGCAAGTTACCTCGCTTGGTGAGGAGATTGCTCCCGCTCCCGCTCCTACCCCAGCGGAACCTGAAACAAACACAACACCATGACCAGAAATTTACTTCCATTACTTCTCATAGCCGTATCCGTGGCTCTCTTCTATCTCCACATTGATCCACGCTACCAAGATGTTAAGGCTCTCAGTGACGAAAAAAGCCAATATGTTCAAGCTCTGACAAAAGCAGGCGAGCTTAAGAATGTGGCGACAGAGCTTCTTGGAAAATACAACAATATCTCTCAAGACAATCTTTTGAAGCTTGAGAAACTCGTGCCAGATACTCTAAATACCGTGAAGCTTGTCGCAGACATCAACGCTATTGCCGGCAAATATGGCATTGCTCTAGAAGGGATTAGAGTTACAGAGAAGACATCTGACTCGGCTCAGCAAGTTGAGACAGGAGAGAACTCTCCGAAATACAATACCACCACAGTCTCTTTCAGTTTTTCTGCCACATACGAAAACCTAACCCTATTCTTAACAGACCTTGAAAAGAGTTTGCAGATAGTTGATATCAAATCTGTAGATTTTGATTCGGATGTTGAGAATACAAATGCCAGTTATGATTATTCGGTTTCGTTTCAGACATATTGGCTTAAATAATATATGCAAAACGAAAGTTCAAATACAAAAAAAATTGTTTCCGGTCTAGTGCTCCTTGCAGTGATTGCTTACGCTATATACTTCTTCTTTTTCAGAAATTCCGTTCCAGAGATTGTTCTCGATGAGTTTGGTAATCCTGTGCAAGCGCAAGTAGTCGGACAAGACCTCATTGATACTCTTACAGAGCTTCAGTCTGTAACTCTAAGCGACAAGGTCTTCAATACTCCCGCCTTCACAAACTTAATGGATTTCTCCATCGTTCTTACTCCAGAGACTCCGGGTAGAAACAATCCGTTCAGTCCTATAACTGGCTCTAGATAATCGTTTTCGTAATGAATTTGCTTATTTAAATGGGGCCTGCCCCGTCAGATGTGGGTGAGTATTTGAAATATAGTCTAAGAAAGTAGCGTATGTGTTTTTGAACAAATTTAGTCTGTAGTTCTTGGCCATCTGATGGGGTATAATGTAGGAAAGCATGAGTCTAGTTGATATTTTGATACAAAAAAATATCCTACCAAAACAATCTGTCCAAGAAATAGAGGATGAAGCCGAGTCCCTAGGTATTACTGTAGAACAAGCCTTGTTAAAAAGAGGAGTTGATCCTTCCGCGATACTTGAGGCGAAAGGGGAAGAGCTAGATATTCCGACAAGGGACCTTAAAAACAAGCAAATTCCCGGGAAGGTGCTTGAGTTTATACCTGAAGATTCGGCCAACTACTATCATTTTGTCCCAATTGGAGTCAAAGACAATGTCTTGGAAATTGGTGTCGTTGACCCTGACAATATTGAGGCGAGAGATGCTCTGAACTTCATCTCCTCAAAGATAAATATGCCGTTTAAAATCTTTCTCATCACTGAGCAGGATTTTGAAGCGGTGATTGCGCAGTACAAAGGTCTTTCTGGAGAGGTTACGAAAGTGCTTTCCGAGCTTGAAACAGAGCTCAAAGGCAAGGCGTCAGATGATGAAGAGGGTGGTGGAGGGGGCGAGAGCCCAGAGGAGGAAGAAAATTCCGTAGCCGCCAACGAGATCAATACCAATGACATTGCGAAGACAAAAGATGGCAAGGACGATACTAAGATAATTGAAGATGCGCCTGTAATTAAAATTGTGGCTACGATTTTAAGATACGCTACCGATGGCAATGCATCTGACATACACATTGAGAGGATGAGAGAGAATGTGCGAGTACGTTTCCGCATTGATGGAGTGATGAATACATCTCTGGTTTTACCGGCAAAAATTCACTCTGCCGTGGTGGCTCGTATCAAGATTCTTTCAAATATGAGGTTGGACGAGAAGAGAAAGCCCCAGGACGGAAGATTTAGCACGAAGATTGGCGATAGAAAGATTGATTTGCGTGTTTCCACTTTTCCCACGTATTTTGGTGAGAAAGTGGTAATGAGGATCTTGGATCAAGAGAAAGGACTAAAAAGTCTCGATGATTTGAGGCTTACAGACAAAAATCTAAACGCTATCAGAAAGGCGCTTCAAAGACCTTACGGCTTGATACTTATATCGGGTCCGACCGGTTCTGGAAAATCCACCACCCTCTATTCAATGCTCAATGAAATGGACAGAGAACATAAAAATGTTCTGTCTTTGGAGGACCCGATTGAATACAACATAGAAGGCATGAGCCAATCTCAAGTGCGTCCAGAAATCGG
>Ga0155681_113_pt1 | contig 10498 bp, 11 predicted proteins | sample RifCSPlowO2_01_FD_107338 | JGI IMG/M metagenome (GOLD analysis project Ga0155681, IMG submission 107338) | Candidatus Zambryskibacteria bacterium RIFCSPLOWO2_01_FULL_43_17 | reverse complement strand
TAAAATTTGATATTAATAAATTATCAAACGATGATTTTGAATTGGCTGAAAAATTTGAAGATAATGCTTTGACAGAAAAAGAAATTTCAGAGTATATTGATAATCTTGAAAAAAAGGGGATTGAGCCCGGTAATCCTCATTATGATTTTGCCGCGGCTTTGAAAAATAAAATTTTTGAAAAAGAGGCCTGGAAGAAAAGAGAGGAAAGAAAAAAAGAAAAAAACGGAGGGTTCGCATAGTGGTCTAGTGCGCTCGCTTGGAAAGCGAGTTTGCCGCAAGGCATCACAGGTTCAAATCCTGTACCCTCCGCCAATTTTCAGAATTCGGATTTTGGGCGATTGTTGCCCCTGCCTCGCCGGCAGGCAGGTCGCCCCGCCAGAGGCGGAGCTCGACTTCGTCAAGGATTTTGAAAGGATTTTAAAATCAATTTAGAATCAAGGAAAAATGTCATTTAAGTTATCCACAGGCACCTATTGAATTTTACGCTATGACGAGATATTATATATTTATATTGAATATGAATAAAAATATTTTAAAAATAAGCGGCGTTTTGATGTCCATCGTATTCTTATTCGCTTTAGCTTCAATTTCTCAGGCAAAACTTGCCGAAACTGATAAAAAAGCCGTAGAAAAATACAATAGGTATAAGTCGGAATATACGCAAGCGGTAAATGTTTATAAAAGCATGAGGCAGGATTTTTTGACCGCAAAAGATAAATATCTTAAATCCAAGAATGCGGAAAATGGCGCCGCAGCTCTTCAAAAAGCCAAAGATTTTTTGGTAAAAGCCGATGAAACGATGATTAAATATTTGAATATGCTTAAGGCAAAGGCAGAAACCGTTGCCGGCATTACGGAATCCGAAAGACAGCAAATATTAAACGAGATAAATTCCGACCTTGCTTGGCTGGAACAACATAAACCCCAGATTCCAAACGCAACGACAAAAGAACAATTGACAGATCATGGCAAACAAATGCAGCTTCATTGGATAAAAGTTCGTATTCACGCCAAAAGATTGGCAGGGAAGATTTTAATTTACAGAATTAACGCTACTATTGCGGAAGGCGATAAAATCGGCTCTGATATTGAAGCGAGAATTCAAAAATTAAAAGACCAAGGGAAAGACACTTCTAAATTAGAAACTTGGCTCGCCGATTTTGAAAATAATTTGAATTTGGCAAAACAAAAAAGAGACGCTGCAATTGTAAAATATGACCAAATCGGCACAGCCGGAGCAACCACTTTGTCTCAACTAAACACCGAACTCGAAGAAGCCGATGCTTTATTGCGCGACGGGCATAATTTTATAAAAGATGCGAATCAATATGTTCGCGTGGCTTACAAAGATTTGAAAGATATAGCAAAAGAGTTGAAAACTTTAGGCGCTTAAATTTTTAAAATCATGAATATCATAAAAAATAAATTAATTTTAATAGTATTGATTATTTTGGCGGCAGTTCTTGTGGTTGGAGGATATTTGTATATTAAAAAGAAACCGGTGGCCGTTGATTTTAAACCCGTGGGAAAATCTAATATTGAAAGCGTGGATAGTGATTTGGATGACGCAATAAATTCGATTGCCAGCCCGGATGCTCTCCAAGACGAATTAAAAGAACAAGATTTAAATTTTGACGCTTCTTTTTAACGAAAAATTTGATTAAATGCCGGTAAAGAAAAACTTCCTTGATTCGCCAAGGGAGTTTTTATTTGATTAATTATTTTGTATAATATAAAAACAGAGTTATAAAAAATAATATGGATATCAATGAATATAAACAATCAGCGAAACTTATTAGAGATAATGAAATTTATAAAGTTTATGATTTATCCGACCTTGGCCATTTAACGGTTTCTTTAACCGAGCTTTATCCGCAAAAAGCCACCACCGGTCATGCGCATAATGACGCCGATGAGGTTTATGTTTTTATTGACGGCGAGGGGATGATGGAAGCGGATGAGAAAAAGTTTTCCGTCAAGGCCGGAGATGTTGTCCTTGTGCCGGCAGGCGATTTTCACAAAGTTTATAATACTCGCCCTGCCGAAGCCTTTGGCGAAGCGCGGGAAGGAGAAAAAACTTTTTCTTTTTGGACGGTTTTTGAAAAATATGGCGGTAGAGGAAAATAGAGGAAAGCTTAAATGTAAAATACAAAAAGAATTTAAAGGGTTTAGCAATAAGGGCAAAAGAAATTTTTTCAAAACAATTCCAATTATGAAATCTTCAAACTGGCTCGCCCGCTCCCACTTCGCCCTTCGGGCTACGAGAGACAAGTACGCGGGCTCGCCGGCTATTTTTCGGGGAAATTTCAAGCCGTTTTGCCTGCCCGCCGAAGCCTCGGCGCAGGCGGGAATTCAGTAATGCCAAAAGCGGGCTTTTCTTGAAAGAATTAAATAATTTTGCTATCATAGTATTGTAATCAGTATAACACAAGTAATGATATCAAAGTATTGAAACTATGGCAACAATTGGCGAAAACATAAAAAAAGCACGAAATAAACTTGGCTTGACCCAAGATGATTTAGTGAGAAAGTCCGGCGTAAAGCACACAACACTTACAAAAATTGAGAGTAATGTAGTCGTCAAACCAAGCGTGCAGACAGTCGCAAAAATCGCCAAAGCGTTAGGTGTTCCAATGGAAGATTTAGTAAAATAAGTTTGGGAGTAGAAACATGGTCGAGCTTCTGCTATCATTAACATAATAATTAACCAACGCAACCTATGAAAAAAACATTTATATTCAGCATGTTTGCATTGATGACCCTGTTTGTTCTTGGGGGCGGTACTGTTTTTGCGCAGAATCAAGCCGTACTTCCGAACGCGGGACTCACTCCCGAAAGCAATTTCTACTTTCTCGATAAATTTGGCGAGGCCCTGCGCGAGTTTTTCACCTTTAATCCCGAAGGCAAAGCCCATCTCCAAATTACTTTCGCTTCAGAACGGATCGCAGAAATAAAAGTGATTTTGGAAACAAAAGGCGTAGAGGCCAAGGGTCTTGAGGTAGCACAAAGTCGCCTTCAGGCGAACCTTGCCAATGCCGCAACAATAGTTGTAGACCAAAAAGCAAAAGGTAAGGATGTGAGCCAGCTTGCAAAAGAACTGGATGACGAATTCGATGCTCCGAAAACAGCGCTGGAGGAAGCATTCGAAGCCGAAGAGCGCGCCCTTGAAGCTCAAGAAAAAGAATTGAAGGGCAAAATCCTTGAGGCAAGACGAGTGGGCGATACCGCCCAAGCTGAAAGCTTGATGCAACAACTGGGACAGATAAAAGCTCAAAAAGAACTCCTTGAATTGAAAGAAGAGGAAGCGGAAGACGCGTTAGAGCAAGAAGAAGAACGACTTGAAGAAGAAATGGAAGCTAAAGAGGAGGCCGAAAAAGCTATAAGAGAGGCTGAAAAAGAAAAGCAGGAAATACTGGATGAAGCCGCCGAAGAAGATGTTACGGTGCCAGCAGAAGCATTCGGTAAATTTGACAGTCTTCTTGCCCAAGCAAGGGCCGCGCTGGCCGCCGGCAATTTTCAAGAGGCGAAGCGCTTGGCAAAGCAAGCCGAGAAAAATCTCGATTCCGTGGAAGAAGCCGTTGAAGACTTAGAGGACGCGAAAGAAAAAGAAGAAGAGCTTAAAGAAGAGCAGGAAGAAAAAGAACGAGAGGCAAAAGAGGAGCAAGAAGAAAAATTGAAAGAAGAAGCTGAAAAAGATGCAAAGCGTTTAGAAAAAGAGCAAGAAAAAGCCGAGGATGATGCTCGTAAAGCAGAGGAGCGACTACGAGAAGTGGGGAATGAAGAAGAGGATAACTAGACGCTCTCTTTGGTGTTAAAAGAATTTTCCGCCAAAGAAAAATTTTCCCGCCTTGTTTCTTTTTGCAAGGAACTACTGTATTTCACATACTCAAATTTGCATTTTGCCAAAGAAGAGCTTAAAATTATCAATATAAACAATTTCAATTTGAACAAAAAATCTACTCAATTACTGCTCGCCGCGGCTATAATGACCGTTTTTTTGACTGGAACGGCAAATTTAGTGGTCGCTCAGGAGGTTAATAAATATCCGCAAATTACCGATCAATTTTGTGACGCTTTAAATTCTTGCTCCGGCGACCTTGGTTGTTACGGTTTTCCAGGCATTGGCTTAAGATGCGCAAAACCAAATCCTTGCAATTATTACCGATGCCCCGGCGGTACCCAATGTACACTGACAGCAAGTTATCCAGGAAAAATAATTTGCAGTTGCATTGGTTCAGAATGTCCTGTAAATAGTGGAAATGATGACGCTGTTTCATTTGACCTATCAACACAAACGGAGGTTCGCGTAATAAAACCAGATGGGCAAGAAGGCCAACAGAACATTTCTTTGTGGCAAGCGGGTAGCAAAAGAGGCGCTCCCAGTAAAGGCGGAATATTAGAGTCGACAAACATTTCGGCTGAATATGTCAATGAACTAATTGTCAAAGATCGCCAGCTGTTTATGAAAACCTCGGCAGGTGAGAAAGTAGTCAATGTTATGCCAGAAGATGCTGTTTCGGCCTCTGAAACGCCAAATGCGGACTTGGTGCAGAAAATCGAGCTCAAAGAAGAATCTGAAAAGCCGGTATATATTGTTGAAGGAACAAAACAAGCAAGGTTATTCTCTCTGTTTCCAGTGCGATTGAGTTTCGAAACTAAAGTAGATGCCTCAACAGGCAAGGTTATTTCCGCGAAGAAACCGTGGTGGCGTTTTCTTGCGTTTTAATTATCATCACAAACGCAAGATTTAATCGTTATTTATTATAAATCAATTAAAACTAAAATCCGCCTAAGGGCGGATTTTAGTTTTTTACGAAAATTTGATAAAATTAAATAAATGACCAAATTTATTATTCCAATTATTATTACCGTAATCCTTATCGCCGGCATTGGCGGGTTTTTTATCTTTCAGAAACCGGCTTTTCCAGAGCAGTTTAAAGAAGGTATTGGCACTTTGCCCGAATCCGTATCAGAAGCAGTAAAACAAAAGCAATCATTAAAATCAATTCAAGATTCGCCGTTTGGTTTTTTGGCCCAATATATTGATAATTCCAACACCAAAAAGATTTATTCCGCTTACGGCGGTTTTTCAGCAATCCAAAAAATTTATAAAGACCTTGGCGTTCATTGGGACAGAGGCGCGGGCAGAAATGGAGGAGCGACCTGGGGAGCGATAGAGAAAAATATAGACGGATATCGCAGCATGTTTGATAATTATGTAAAGATAGCTTCCAATAATAATATCAATCTTTTAATTACGATTTCGCCGGCATACAGCGAAGCCAAAGGAGAATATTATTTGCCGACCGATTTGAACGCTTACGCCGAATTTATAAAAAAATTAGTTGGCGATTATCCCTCCGTGAAATATTGGCAGATCCATAATGAAGTTAATGGAGGAGTTTTTTGGAAAGATACTCCTCAAAATTACGCTAAATTGGTTCGCGCTACCTCTGACGCCATTAGGGAGTCCTGCGGCGATTGCGTAATTGTTTTGGGTTCAAGCATCAATATAGATGAGAAGGGGAATTCTAAATCAATAGCAACATATTTTGAGCCGGTATTGAAAGAGTTGCGGAAAGACAACAAAAAATATTTTGACGTTTTTGACTATCATTTTTTCGCTCCGGCCGGCTCAACCCCCGATTTATTTTATTCTGTTTACGAAGATGGCATAAAATCCGCAAGAAATTTGCTTGATAAATATGGATATAAAAATGCTGAAATCTGGACAACGGAAACCATGATTTTTACTACTGATGGAATGAGTCAAAAAGAAACTGGAAAGTTGCCGAGCGAATATCAAAATATAAACGAAGCGCAACAAACTGATGCGCTTTTAAAGATTTATGTTTCTGGTTTAGCCAACGGCGTTTCAAAAATATTTTGGAACAAATTAACCGAAGGCCCCTGGTTTGATTTTATGTTTAACAGAGCCGGGTTGATAAAGCATCCGAATTTCAGTGGAAGCGCGAGCAAAAAACTCTCCTACTACACCTACAAAAAGATGACGGAAACACTTGAAGGAAGCGACTGGAATAATATCCAGACCATTCAGGAGTCAGACGGCGTGTATGTCTACAAATTCACCAAACAAAGTAAGCCGATCTGGGTCGCATGGAACGACAATAGCGCTGGAAAGACAATCACAATAACAGGCATCGGCTCACAGCAGGTGAATATTACCGAAGCTGTGCCGAAATACGAATCAGGAAAAGATGTGACGGATTACAACACAGCATTCAATACAGAGATAAAACCCGTAAGTAATGGTAAAATAACCATAACCCTCGGCGACAAGCCGGTGTTTGTGGAAGAATAAATACAACAACAATCACCCGACATATATGTCGGAAGTTTTGTATAAAAAGTGATTTTATGATATAATTATTAAATGAGAAATTGGTCAACCGATACTACGGAACTTGAAAAAAATCCTGAACAATACGCCATTTGGAAATTGGAACAAATGGTGAATTTTGGTCTTCAAGGAGAAAAATTAAATCGGCAACTTCTTGAAAAATATTGGGATAAAATCGTGATAGATTCGAGCCGGCGCAAATATCTTCGCCACATCCTCGATGTTTCCTAATATTTTAACAAAAATTCAACAGCGCATTCTTCGCGTTATCGCCGGAAATAACGCGCTTTGCGAACGATTTTATTTGACGGGCGGAACCGCGCTTGCCGGATTTTATTTTGGCCATCGCTACTCGGAAGATTTAGATTTTTTTTCTTTTAATGAAGTGGATCCGCTGAACATAGACGTATTTTTAAAGCAATCTAAAAAAGAACTCGAGTTTGACTCATTTCAATATCAGCAAAATATGAATCGCAATTTATATTTTTTGAAATATGGCGCCGATGAATTAAAAATAGAATTTACCTTTTTCCCTTTCTTGCAGATTGATAAGCCAGTTAATAACGACGGACTGCGAATTGATAGCGCGATGGATATTGCCGTTAACAAACTTTTTACGATATATCAACGTTGCGCGGCGCGCGATTATATTGATTTATATGTATTATGCGAAAAACAAGGATATAAAATTGAGGATTTGCTCGCGAAGGCGCGCGTGAAATTTGATTGGCATATTGACTTGCTTCAGCTCGGCACGCAATTTTTCAAAGCAAATGAAGCAATGGATTTTCCGCGCATGATTGCTGATATTAAACCGAATCAATGGCGCGGTTTTTTTATTCACGAAGCGGAGAAATTAAAAAACGCGCTGATTTAATCTTATGAACAAACTAATCATTCCAATAATTGTAATTGTAATTATCGCCGCCGGCATTGGCGGATATTTTGTTTTGCAGAAACCGGCTTTTCTTGAGCCGTTTGAAGAAGGTATTGGCACTTTGCCCGAATCCGTATCAGAAGCAGTAAAACAAGAACAATCATTAAAGTCAATTCAAGATTCACCGTTCGGGATGCATCCGGCTATTGTAAATAATCAATACTCCGAAGCGGTTGATATGGGCATAAAATGGCACAGGCCGTCAATGTATTTGGCATGGATGGCGGTTCAAAAAGATTTAAATAGTCAAGATTATGACTTCAGCGCATTTGATAAATATTATGGCGCGGTCCCGTCAGAGATCAATATTATGGCAAATATTACGCCTAGAATGAAACAAGAAAGTGAATATACTCTTACCAATTCTTTTTTGCCAACTAATGAAGAAAAATATTTAAAATTTGTGAAAGCCGCGGTTGAAAGATATGACGGCGACGGCAAAGATGATATGCCAAACCTAAAGAACCATATAATATATTGGCAGGTTGGAAACGAACCAAATAATCGCGGACAAGTAAAAGATTTCGCCAAACTTCAAAAAATAACTTATGAAGCCATAAAAAGCGCGTGTTCTCAATGTAAGGTAATTATCGGTGGCGCTGCACAGCCAATTGATACTTTGGGCGCAAAAACGCTTGGTTTCGCAAGTAATGCCGATGATTATTTTTATGAATTTGGCAGAAGTTATGAGACGTATCTTGCGGAGTTAAACGGATATGGATTTGATATTTTTGATTTTCATTGGTATGGAGACGCAAAGGACGATTACGCGCTGATAAAGCCGGTTTATTTTGAGCTTAAAAAAATTCTTGAAAAATATGGGTTTAGCGATGCTTCTGTTTGGGTTACGGAAATGGGAGCTTACAGCGGCCAGCCATCGGATAAAACTTTAAACGGAGAAAAAATGTTTCCTTATCAAACAGAATCCCAGCAAGCCGCAGATTATTTGAAGCGTTTTGTTTATCCGCTTTCGCTGGGCATTGAAAAAATATTTCCTGCTTTTGGATTGATAGAAGGATTCAAAGGCAATGATGGATATTTTGACCATACCGGATTTATTTATGACGGAAATGGCAGCAATGATTTAGGCAAGGGCGTCAAAAAACTCTCCTACTACACCTATAAAAAGATGACGGAAACACTTGAAGAAAGCGACTGGAATAATATTCAGACAATTCAGGAGTCAGACGGCGTCTATATCTACAAATTCCAAAAAGGCAGCAAAAAAATCTGGGTCGCTTGGAATGATAACGCAAAAGAAAAACAAATCACGATAACCGGCATTGGCTCACAGCAAGTCAAAATCACCGAAGCTGTGCCGAAATACGAATCGGGGAAAGATGTGACGGACTATAACACTGCTTTCAATACGGAAACAAAATCCGTGAGCAATGGTAAAATAACCATAACCCTCGGCGACAAGCCGGTATTTATAGAAGAAAAATAAAATGAATAAGCTAATTATTCCAATTATTGTCGTGGGAATTATTACCGCAGGCATCGGCGCGTTTTTTGTTTTGCAGAAACCGGCTTTTCCTAAGCCGCCTAAAGAAGGTATTGGCACTTTGCCCGAACCTGAATCAGAAGCAGTAAAACAAAAACAATCATTAAAGTCAATTCAAGATTCACCGTTCGGAATGCATACTGGCGCAACTCGGCCGTTTCTGAAACCAGACGAAAAACCTTCTTTTGGCGGATTTAATTATAACGATGCTATCAATATCGGAGTGGGCTGGGAAAGGCCGGGACTATATGCGTCATATCCGTTGAATGCCAAATTAATGGATGTTAGTTATAAAGACATACCGTATGGCATAAACATTGTTGCTAACATTGAAACCCCGAGGCAAAAGGGAACATTCAAATTGCGCATTTCAGAACGAGAATATCAAGATTTTGTAAAACAATTGGTGGAGCGGTATAACGGAGATGGAATTGATGACATGCCGGAGTTGAAAAACCCCATCAAGTATTGGCAAATAGACAATGAGCCTCCTTTCTGGCAGCTTGGTCAGAATGATAAATTATCCGGTTCGCCAATGGAATGGATGCGCGACACGAGAGATGATTACGCAATGATTTTAGAGCTTGCAGGCAATACGATTCATTCAACTTGTCCTGATTGTAAACTGGTCATAGGAGGAATGGTTGGAATGGGCAATGAGCAATCTAAAGATATTTTCAACGAATTTTATAAACCGATTCTACAAAAATTAAACGGCAAATATATTGACGTGTTTGATTTTCATGTTTTTGGCGGTAGCAATAAAGAATATCTAAATTCAAAAATGATGTATAAAATAATTCGCCAGGGGCTTGATGAATATGTATATAGTGATACTGAAATTTGGATACTTGAAACAGGCACATATTCTGGTCAACCAGTTGATATGGGCAAGACAATGCCAAAGCAATTGGAAAAAAAACAGGCCGGAGATTTAATAAAGCACTTTATTTATCCTTTAACGTTCGGAGTTAAAAAGGTTTTTTGGGCATGGGCGATGGTAGAGGGCACATCTCCTATAGATGACAATGATTTTTTTGACAATACCGGCCTGATTTACGATGGCATTGGCGAAGGCGATCTCGGTTACGGCGTCAAAAAACTCGCCTACTACACCTATAAAAAAATGGTTGAGGTTCTGGAAGGAAGCGACTGGAATAATATCCAGACAATACAGGAATCAGAATCAGACGGCATCTATGTCTACAAATTCACGAAATCCGGCAAACCAATCTGGGTCGCATGGAACGACAACAGCGCGGGAAAGACAATCACAATAACAGGCATCGACTCACAGCAAGTCAAAATTACCGAAGCTGTGCCAAAATACGAATCGGGAAAAGAAGTAATGGATTATGCCACCGCTTTCAATACGGAAACAAAATCCGTGAGCAATGGCAGAATAACCATAACCCTCGGCGACAAGCCGGTGTTTGTGGAAGAGCAATAATGTTTGATAATTCTAATAAAAAACAAGAATACGAATTGGAAAAGCAAGAAAAAGAAAGAAAAAAATCAGAGCAAGCAAAAAAAGGAAAAATTGAAAAAATTATTCTTGGCTTAATTATTTTTTTAATCATCGTTGGTTTTATTTTCGCGGCAATTAAATTCAGCGGTGATTCAACGCCAAGTCAAACTTTGCCGATTGACGCGATAGTTTCTTCGGACCGAATCAAGGGCAATCCGATTGCCAAAG
>Ga0155681_107_pt1 | contig 12353 bp, 15 predicted proteins | sample RifCSPlowO2_01_FD_107338 | JGI IMG/M metagenome (GOLD analysis project Ga0155681, IMG submission 107338) | Candidatus Zambryskibacteria bacterium RIFCSPLOWO2_01_FULL_43_17 | reverse complement strand
CTCTGAAAAATCTTGGCCAAATATTGCGCCCAATGATCCGGATTTTTTAAGAATCATTCACGAAGAAGAGGGGTTTCCGTACTGGGAAGATTTTGATTTTGAATTTGATTTGATGGTGGCTGACCCTATGGACGAAGTTCAAAAATGGATTTCAGCTGGCGCAAAAAGAATAGTCGCTCACTACGAGTCGTTCAAAGATAAGGATAAACTTCAGAATTTTATAGAGTCTTTCAATCAAAACTATAGGAGTGATGGCTCCATTATTTCTACTGAACTCGGTATTGGAATAAATATGGAAACGCCTGATGAGGTGATTGATCCGATTGTCTCTAAAATCAATTTTGTGCAATTTATGGGAATAGACACCATAGGCAGACAAGGTGAACCATTTGATGCTGGCGTCCTAGAAAAAATCAAAGATTTAAGGTCACGTTTTCCTAATTTAATAGTAAGTATCGATGGAGGAGTGAACATGGAATCCGCGCCTAAATTGGTGGCAGCGGGGGTAAATCGCCTTGTCATGGGTTCATCTATATTTGGAAGTGATGATATAGCTGGTACAATTGAAGAGTTAAGGGATTTATAGTACCAGACCTAAATAGGACATCTTAAGCCGACGAACCTAAATCATACGATGTCTCGTATGATTTGATAAAAATGGAAAACCTGACTGACGACAGAATAAAAGAACTGGAAGTCACTGCAAATAACATAAGGCAGTCTATTATTGAAATGCTTTTGGAAGCCAAAAGCGGACACTCTGCTGGCCCTCTTGGCATGGCGGATATTTTCACATATCTGTATTTTGAAGGTTTAAAACATGACCCGGAGAACCCCAACTTTCCAGAGCGAGACAGGGTGGTTCTTTCTAATGGTCATATTTGCCCAGTTCTTTACGCCACCATGGCTCATGCGGGATATTTTCCTATTGAAGAGCTGAAAACACTACGTAAGTTCGGTTCACGCCTTCAAGGCCACCCGCACAGAGATTTCTTGCCGGCTCTTGAAACAAGCTCGGGTCCTCTTGGTTCTGGTCTCTCTCAAGCTGTCGGAATGGCGCTGGCAGATAGGATTGATAATGGAATTACATCATCAAAAAGAATCTATTGTCTCATGAGCGATGGAGAACTTGACGCTGGAAATAGCTGGGAAGGAGCAATGCTTGCTGGAAAAGAGAACCTTCGTAATCTTACGGCGATTGTAGATCGCAACAATATTCAAATAGACGGCTACACAGAAAATATAATGCCTCTAGAGCCACTAGCGGATAAGTGGAGAGCTTGGAATTGGCACGTAATAGAGATTGATGGACATAATTTTGAAGATATTCATAACGCTGTTAATCAAGCCAAAGCAGTCTTTGAAAATCCGACAGTCATAATTGCCCACACAATTCCAGGAAAAGGGGTAGGGTACATGGAGAATGACTATAAATGGCATGGGGTTCCACCTGGAATACAGGATATGGAGGGGGAACCGGCGAAAGGCGATCAAGGTAAAGAAGCGTTGGATGATTTGCGTTCAATAGGAGGGCAGATTGGCGGATATCATAATGACTAGCAGGTGTTAGGTGTTAGGTTTTAGATAATACAAAGAATTCAAAATAAATTAGAGATGATTGAAACCGAACACAAAAATAATTTGAGGATAACTACAATCATTGTAGGGTTGCTCTATCTCTTATTCTTGTTTGTCACTTTGCTTGCAAATTTTGCTGCGCATGCAGTTTTTATAGGAGAGATTCCTTGGTATCTAGGACTATTAGAAGAGCATCTGATTTTCGTAAACACAATATTTGTATTAATAAGCATGCTTATGGTAGTGCTCGGAATTCTTGAATTTTCAAATAAACCAAGATCAGTTTTAGCAATGTCTCTTGTCAGTATTAATTTTATCCTGATAGCAATTACAATTTTTATTGTGTTAGTTCAATTATTAACATGATGACAGACAAAGACCAAAATAAAATAGTGGATTTCCTTTTTGAGATGGGCACCATGCGCAAGCTTCCGCGTATGCATCGCCAGACTCTTCTGACAGATGATATGTCTGACAATATTGCCACTCACTCTTATAGAGTTACACTCATTGGCTGGTTTTTAGCAAAGATGGAAAAGGTTGATCCATACAAGGTGGTGATGATGTGCCTTACACACGATATGGGAGAAGTGAGGAGTGGAGATCACAATTGGATCCACAAGAAATATGTAAAAATCTTTGAAGACGAGATTAAGGAGGAGCAACTAGGCTCGCTTCCATTTGACGATTTGAAAGAAATGGCTGATGAATATGACAAAAGAGAGAGTAAGGAGGCAGTTGTTGCAAAAGACGCAGATTTAATTGATCAGATGCTACTTTTGCGGGAATATGTGTGGCAAGGAAATAGAGAGGCGGGGATATGGCTTGAAGGAAAGCCGGGAAGTACAGAGGGAGAAACTCAAGCCGACAGAGTTTCGCGCCTGAAAACAGAAAGTGCCAAGAAATTGGCAGAGATTGTATTAGAGCGAGGTCCTTCTGACTGGTGGAATGATATTTGGACGAGCAAAAATAGATGAAAAAATTTGCATTAAAATATTTACCAGATCTGATAATACAACTAGGGGTCTATCTAGTTGCTGAGAGATTCTATCAGATATGTAATAATCTGTCCTCAGCAGATTTAAAGGTATTTGTTACGGAATGTAAAGTGAGTTCGTGGACCTCCATATTAATCGTAATGTTCATTTCAATTGTAGTTAACATCTGTGTCAGAAGATTTGTAATAAAGAAATGATAATCCTTAATCCAAAACTCTTTGATGAAGACGTAGAGCAGATCCCAATTCGCAAAGGATTTGGTGAGGGACTTTTAGCTGCAGGGGAGGCCGATGATAGAGTGGTCGGACTATGCGCAGATCTGACAGAGTCTACTCAAATGCATCTGTTTAAAAACAAGTTTCCGGAAAGGTTTGTGGAGATTGGAGTTGCAGAGCAGAACTTGGCTACTGTGGCAAGCGGAATGGCCGCTATGGGTAAGATTCCTTTTATTACTTCTTATGCCATGTTTTCTCCTGGTAGAAATTGGGAGCAAATTCGCACTACTATTTGCTATAACAATAGACCCGTAAAAATCGCAGGAAGCCACGCTGGTATTTCGGTGGGGCCAGACGGTGGTACACACCAAGCAATAGAGGATATTGCGGTCACTCGTGTCATGCCTCGTATGATCGTGATTTCTCCTTGTGATGCTCTAGAGGCTAGAAAAGCCACAATTGAGGCCGCAAAAACCGATACTCCTGTTTACATACGCCTTGCTCGGGAGAAGACCCCTGTGATGACTACAGAAAATACTCCATTTGAGATTGGTAAGTCGCAGATATTTTGGGATGGTGGCAAAAAATCTCAGGTGGGGATAATTGTCACGGGAGCCTTGCTGTACAAAGCCCTCATTGCAGCAAAAGAGCTTGCGGATGATGGTGTGTCTGTAAAGGTTATGAATCTTGCTACAATTAAACCATTGGATGAGGAAGCGATTATTGAGTTGGCCAAAGCGACCAAGGCTATTGTTACGGTAGAGGAGCACCAAATTGCCGGGGGAATGGGCTCTGCTGTCGCAGAATGTCTAGTGGGAAATTATCCCACTCCTCAAGAATTTGTCGGAGTTCGCAATCAGTTTGGTCAGTCGGGTACAACGGAAGAACTACTTAGCCACTATGGCATGAATACTGAGGATATTAAAAAAGCTGTTAAACGAGTAATTAAGAGGAAATAAAATTATGAAATACAAAGGAATTGAATCAGGTATGGCTACTGCCGCAGGTTCTATAGACATTGAGGGTGTTATAAAAAGTGATGCTGAACATATTGTGAATCTGAAACAAAAAAGAGATGATTTATTGCAACAACTTAAAGAGCTAGATGAAGAGATGAAAAGCACAGGAGCTTTCAGCTTTGGTAAAAAAAAGGTTAGATCAGTTGATGAAATCATTCGCGACCGAGCAGAGAAGGAAGATCATCTTGATATTGCAGAAAGGGAAATTGAATTGCTAGAAGCAGAAGAGAGTAGTCTTAGTAGTGATTTAGATTCCGGTAGAAGACAGATTTTTTCTGGGAAAAGAGATTTGGATTTGCCATTACAATAGTCCTAAGATAAACATGAATCCAGAAAAAGATTTTAATAACGTAAACCCGGATATCAGAGATTTCTCAAATCAGATTGAGGAGTATATGAACAAGAAGGAGCTGAACAAATTACGAATTGCTTTCGTAGAGAAGATGACCATTCTTGTCATCTCTGCATTTGGTTTGGTGGCTGCTCTAGCTTGGGACGAGGCGCTCAAAGGAATATTTAAGTATTTTATAAAAGACATGACTGATTTGGGGCAAAAAATTTCTTATGCAATTACAATCACTGTGCTAGCAGTTGTTGCTTCAATTCTGCTCAGCAAGCTTTTTTTAAGGAACTCAGATCAAAAATAAAAATTTAGTTTCTATAAGAGTATTGATAATGCTAATGTCCAAATCAACGCTCTTAATGTCCAAGAAATAGTTCTTAACCAATTCGTATTCACTAATTTACGGTGCAAAGTCTTATCAAAACCATGAGCTAATTTTTTATGAATGGGATATTGAATAAACCATGTTGCAGACCATATCACCGCAATTAGTAAAAAACCCAATTTGGCTGTGTATGCTGGAACCCCGTCGGGTGTGAAAAAGACTAGAAGTAATCCAGATATAAGCTCTATATAAATGATGAGCCACGCAATGTTTGAAATACGTCTAATGTGTTGGTTCTCATATCTAATGAAATTTCTGCGTCCAACATAAGCAAGCAGAGGGTACTGCGAAAGTTGAGCGAGCCAAATAGCGCCAGTCATTATGAGGGTAGAAGCGTAGTGTATGAGAATTAGAAAGTGTAGCATCAACTCAATAACTTAGGCCTATAACTCTCGGGTGCGTCTTTGAGGTATTTTTCCAGTTGTTCACGCGTGAGAAGACCTTTTTGAGCTCCGATTTGCTGAACCACAGCCATGGAGTTTATAGGCGCCCACATTAATGCTTCCTCTGCGCCTTTACCGAGCACAAGTGCTGACGTAAAAGTGGATGCGAAAGCGTCTCCAGCGCCCGTTCTTTCAAATGGCGGGTTAGGGTCTGGATAGGGAGGCATGAAATAAGCGCTATTACCGTCATATGTGTATGCGCCTTTTGCGCCATCTGTTATTACAACAATCTTTGGCCCTAGGCCGTGTATTCCTTTAAGCAACTCAATGATTTCTATTTTCCCTTCCTTTTCTAAAACCCTATGAGCCTCGTTTACGTTGCAAAAGAAGACTTCTGTGTGTTCGTAAATTGTTCTTAATTTTTTATAGCCGAGTTTGAACTGAAATGTTCCTGGCTGAAAGGCGAGCTTAACATCTGGATGTCTTACAAGATAATCTGCAATTTCTCTATGGAAATTTTCGCTTGTAGAACCCATTGAAGAAAGATAAATCCATTTTACAGCGCCGAGCTGAGGTAACGAGTAGTCAAATTCTTCGTGCTTGATGAGAATTGTTCTTTCATCTTCGTACCACAGCACGTAATGGTAGTTAGTCTTCTTGTTCTCATGGACACGCATAAATTCCAGTGAGACTCCATTTTTCTTTAGTGTATCCAGACACTCTCTTCCGTTCTCATCATCACCGAGGTTTGAGACTAGAGCTGACGTTAGGCCTAGGCGAGTTGCTGAAACTGCGGCGTTTGGACTATTTCCCACAGCTCGCACGACTTCTACGAAATCATAAGGAATCTTGTCACCAAAGGTCATGCAGATTTCACAGTTTTCGCGATCCACATCGCAATGCACACTGGCGTTTTTGAGTCTTATAAAAGCGTCGGTGGTAATATCACCAATAGCTATGAAGTCGTAGTCTTTTGACATTCAAATATTATATCAGGAAAAGAAAACGAATTAGGAATAAAAGATAAGGAGTGAGGATAGAAATCCGCTATTCCATACTTATGATTCATCACCCGTCCACGATTGTGATATTATTAACTCCATGAAATCACTGCGAGAGTATGTACTAGATGCCGACAAGCGTGGAGTTGCCATTGGCCACTTTAACATCTCCAGTCTTGATGCTCTTTGGGCGATTTATAATGCGGCTAAAAGACTCAATCTACCTGTAATAATCGGACTTTCGGAGGGAGAAGAAGACTTTGTTGGAAGGGAGCAGGCTGTCGCTTTGATAAGAACTTTTAGAGAAAAGGATAACTATCCGATTTTTCTAAACGCCGACCATCATTATTCGTTTGAGAGAGTAAAGGATGCGATAGACACCGGCTTTGATGCGGTGATTATTGATGCGGTCGAGCTTCCGCTAGAAGAGAATATTGCAGTGACAAAAAAATGCGTGGATTATGCCCGTAAAATCGGTAGAGACGTTTTGGTAGAGGCTGAGCTTGGTTTTATTGGCAAGTCATCAAAAATCCTAGATGAAATACCAAAGGGTGTGAGTGCCGAGACTATGACAACACCTGAGGATGCTAAATCTTTCGTAGATGCTACAGGGGTGGATATGCTTGCTCCATCAGTCGGCAACATCCACGGAATCGTAAAGACCGGCAATCCACGTCTTCATCCAGAGCGCGTCAAGGAAATTCGAGACGCTACTGGAGTGCCACTCGTGCTCCATGGCGGTTCTGGGACGATAAATGATGATTTCGTGGAGTGTATAAAAGCGGGGATTGATATAGTACATATAAATACGGAAATCAGGGTAGCTTACAGAGACGGTCTAAAAAAATCTCTGCAAGACAATCCAGATGAAGTCGCTCCATATAAGTTCTTAAAGCCCGCAGGGCTTGCTGTTCAGGCAGTTGTCGAAGAAAGACTCAAATTATTCAATCATCTCTCCTAATCTAAATGGAAGGAGCAATAAAGAAGTTCTTTTTTGGTGAAGTCTTTACTGATGAGAAGACTCTTAGCGCATATAGCCATGATGCCAGTCTTTTTGAAGTAAAGCCGAGACTTGTTGCAAAACCAAGAGACGCTAAGGATGTTGCCGAGCTTGTGAGTTTTGTGGCAGAGAAAAAAAATACTGACTCTACGATTTCAATCACAGCTCGTGCGGCCGGCACATGCATGTCCGGTGGTTCATTAAACGAATCAATTATTTTGGATGTTAATGCGCATATGCAGGGGATTAAAGAGTTTAAGAGTAAAAGTGTAAGAGCGCTACCTGGTACCTTCTATAGAGATTTTGAAAAAGAGACCTTGAAACATGGACTTATTCTACCGTGCTACACTGCGTCAAAGGAGCTTTGCGCTATAGGAGGAATGATAGGGAACAATGCGGCAGGCGAGAAAACTCTTTCATATGGGAAAATGGAGAATTATATAGAGTCTCTTAATGTGGTCTTTGCTGATGGCAAAGAGTATGAGGCGAAGCCGCTTTCTCGCGGGGAATTGGAAGTCAAAATGAAACAAGGCGATTTTGAAGGAAATATTTATAAAAAAATTTGGGATTTGATACAAGTAAATAAGAAGGAGATAGAAGAAAATAGACCGAGAGTTTCAAAGAACTCGGCAGGATATTATTTGTGGAATGTGTGGTCTCCTGAATCAAGCGGGGAGAAGGGAAGAGGAGTTTTTGATTTAACTAAACTTATTGTAGGGTCTCAGGGCACTTTGGGGATTGTTACGGAGGCAAGACTGCGTCTTGTGCCTGTGAGAAAGAAATCAAAGCTATTTGTGATTTTTATGAAAGATTTGGAAAAACTTGGAGATTTAGTGAACGAAATTCTCGCCCTTAGTCCCGAGAGTGTGGAATCGTACGATGATGACACGCTTAAGCTCGCAATCAGGTTTTTTCCAGAGATGCTCAAAAGTATGAAAGCAACAAGCTTACTAGGCCTTTTTTGGGGTTTTGTACCGGAAATGCTTATGGTTTTACGTGGCGGTTTGCCAAAACTCATCTTGCTCGCTGAGTTTGCTGGAGACGATGAAAAAGAGATAGATATGAAGATTAAAGAGCTTGAAAGAAAAGTCAAACCTTACAATCTGAGAACAAGATTTGTGCGAAGTGAAAAGGAATCAGAAAAATATTGGACTGTGCGGAGAGAGAGCTTCAGTCTTCTACGCAAGCACGTCCATGGCAAAAGGACGGCGCCATTTGTAGATGATGTGGTGGTGGAGCCAAAACATCTTCCAGAATTTCTTCCTAAAATGAGAAAGATTTTGGATGAATACAAGCTTCTCTACACAATCGCAGGGCATGCCGGAAATGGCAACTTCCATGTGATACCACTAATGGATATGAAGGATAAAAATAACGTAAATGTTATAACTGAAGTGTCTGATAAAATTTATGACTTGGTTCGTGAGTACCACGGCTCAATTACCGCAGAACACAACGATGGAATTGTTCGCACGCCATATTTGGGGAAAATGTATTCGCCGAGAATGCTTGAGATATTTCAAGAAATAAAAAATATTTTTGATCCGAAGAACATATTCAACCCTGGAAAGAAAGTGAACGGTTCTGTTGAATATTTAAGGAGCCACATAGCAACAAAGTAGACATACCTCAGCCTCCTTATAGTGGTTTGATTCTTTTATAAAGCTCTGTATAATAGCGCGACATGTTGGAATTACACATAAAACCTAGAGAGAAAAAGGAAAGCCTAGAGTCTCTGCGAGAGAGTGGCATGCTTCCGGCTGTCTATTATGGAAAAAAGCAGGAATCCACCCCTGTTTCTGTTTCATCTGTTGAGTTTTTGAAAGTCTGGGGAAAGGCTGGAGAGTCCACGGTAGTAACACTTAAAGGAGAAGGGGAGCCGGTAGATGCGCTGATTCACGAAATAGATTTTGATCCAGTGTCCGGCAAACCTCGCCATGCGGACTTTTATGTATTTGATAAAGATAAGAAGATTGAAATTTCAGTACCACTTGAATTCGTTGGAGTGTCAGCAGGTGTAAAGGATCTTGGTGGAATGTTTGTGAAAGTTATACATGAGCTCAAGATTGAAGCTCTGCCAAAGGATTTGCCGCACCAAATTGAGGTAGATATCGCTCCACTCGCCGAGATTGGAAATCAGATTCTAGCCAAGGATATTAAACTGCCAGCTGGCGTGACTCTTCTTGTCGGTCCGGAGGAAGTAGTAGCGCTTGTGGCTGAACCTAAGAAAGAGGAAGAGGTGGAAGTGGCTCCAGTAGATCTATCGGCAATTGAAGTTGAGAAGAAAGGCAAGGAAGCTAAAGAAGGAGAGGAGGGAGCAGAAGCTCCAGCTGAAACAGGCGAAGAGAAGAAATAAATATTACTCTCCAGAAGTTGCCCGCCCCGAGCACCACTTTTTTCAAAAAGTGGTGCTTTTGGTGTTATAATAGCAAGTAATGGTTCAAACGAGCCTCCGTCTTAAACTTTGTATGTTAAAACGCCTTTTGATAGTGATTCCAGTTGTAGCCTTGGTTTTCTCTGTGGTACCGATATTGGCGCACGCTCAAAGTGCGTCTCAAATAGCAGAGCAGGAAGATAAGCTGAAAGCCGAATATGCAGAACTTGAGAAAGAAATTGCCGAATGGCAAAAGGTCCTTGATGACACTCGCAAAAAAGCTAACACTTTGGACGGAGACGTGAAAATCCTGACAGCCAAGATCAAGGAAGCAGAGGCGGCTATTAGGGCTAAGAATATAGCTATTACCAATCTTTCTAAGGAGATTAATAAAAAAAACACCAGAATAAATGAATTAGAGGGTCGTATTTCGGAGGGAAGAGCGTCTTTAGCTCAGCTTATAAGGAAGACAAATGAGTTAGATTCGTATTCCTTGCCGGAAGTTGTGTTTGCGACGGCAGATATTTCGGAATTTTTCGGAGATTTTGATTCTTTTTTTGCAATAAAACGTTCTCTAAAAGAACACTTTGCGATTATAAGAGAAGCAAAGGCAAATACTGAAGAGGAGAAGCAACAACTTGATGTGAAAAAGAATCAAGAAGCGGATGCCAAATATGCGGTAGAGCAGAAGAAGAAGACGATAGCTCAAAGTGAAGCGGAAAAAAAGAAATTGCTCGCCATAACAAAACAGGAAGAAAAGACATATCAAACCGTACTCGCAGAAAGGCAAGCTAGAGCGGCGCAAATAAGAGCGGCGTTATTTAGACTTCGAGATACTGAAGGAATTCAATTTGGTCAGGCTCTTGAATATGCAAATGCCGCGCAAGCAAAAACAGGAGTGCGTGCCGCTCTTATACTTGCGATTCTCACCCAAGAATCTGATTTGGGGAAGAATCAAGGTTCGTGTCTCCTGTCTAGCTTGGACACAGGAGACGGTGTGGGGAAAAATACTGGAACGATTTTTGAACAAGTTATGAAGGCTCCGCGTGACACAGCGCCATTTGGAGATATCACGAATAGACTTGGTAGAGATTGGAAACTTACGCCTGTTTCTTGTCCTCCCGGGCAGAAATATGTTGTGGGTCGTGGATTTGGCGGGGGAATGGGCCCTTCACAGTTCATTCCTTCAACTTGGGAACTTTTCAAGGCGCGCATTGGCCAGTCTGTTGGAGTGAGCGCGAATCAGTCAGATCCTTGGAACCCAGCCCATGCCTTTATCGCCACCGCAATTTACATGTCTGATTTAGGAGCAAGTAGCGGAACATATTCAGCAGAGAGAAATTCAGCATGTAAGTATTATTCAGGAGCGAACTGTCAGCCGGGACGTAAGCCCGCAAACGTATTTTATGGAGACCAGGTAATGGCAAAAGCAGAGGAGATACAGGCGAATATAGACTTCTTGAAGGGCATATAGAGCTAGGAAGATGGAATTAGGAATTAAAATGATTCAATCGATTCTTTTATATAGGGGCTTGTCTTTTATAAAAATACTGCTATATTAGTGCAACTATGCAGGCCCAAATCCATCCCACATATTTTGATAAAGCCACTGTTACCTGCGCTTGCGGGAACAAATTTAGCGTGGGTTCTACAAGGGAGAAAATTGAGGTGGAAATCTGCAGTGCCTGTCACCCCTTCTACACTGGTAATGATAAGATCGTGGACTCTGCCGGGCGTGTGGAAAAATTCAAATCTAGAAGAGCTGCTGCCGCTAAGTCTAAGAAGTAACCCCATTAGAAAGTCTTTACGGATAGACAGTGTCAATTGGCTACTGTCGTAAAACTTTCTTGTCTGATAACATTCAAATGCACATGACTGAGACTTCTAACGGGGTAAACTTGTCAAAATTTAAAGAGAATCATAAGACCGCTTATTTGGCTGAATCTTACGAAAAACTTCTCAAAGAAGAGAAGGAACTTTTGGCTATGAGTAAGGACGACGGCATGAAAGATTTGGCAGAAGCTGAGTTAAAGAATCTTCGTGAGCAGAAAGAGGTCATTTGGAAGCAAATGGAGGAAATTTTGGCTGGGGAGGAAAAGGAAGAGGAATTTCCAAATGAAATAATTTTAGAAATCCGCGCTGGAGTAGGTGGTGAGGAGGCTGCGCTTTTTGCTTACAAGCTTTCTCTTATGTACAGGCGCTATGCAGAAATCCGCGGCTGGAGTGTCGCGGTGGTTGATGAGTCCAAGACTGCTCTTGGCGGGTACAAAGACGTTTCTTTTGAAATTCACGGCAAGGGTGTTTATGAGGACATGAGATTTGAGACAGGTGTTCATCGTATACAGCGTATTCCAGAGACAGAGAAGTCAGGGAGAGTTCACACATCTACGGCTTCTGTCGCCGTCTTACCTTTAAGAAAGAAGACAAAATTTGTTATCAATCCCGCCGATATTGAAGTGGAAACATCTCGAGCAGGAGGAAAGGGAGGACAAAATGTTAATAAAGTAGAGACTGCAGTAAGACTCATTCACAAGCCTACAGGTCTTGATGTTCGCTCTACGGCAGAGAGAAGCCAAGGAGCAAACAAGGAGAAGGCCATGGCTATCCTTTCCGCCAAGCTTGAGGCTCTGCAGGAGGAGGAGGAGCATAAGAAGTATTCCGCGGATCGGAAAAGCCAGATTGGTACAGCTGATAGGTCTGAAAAAATCAGAACATACAATATTCTCCAGGACAGAGTGACAGATCACCGTATAAAGGAGAGTTGGCACAATATAGAGACTATTTTTGCTGGGGATATTGAAGATATTATCGCAACTCTGCGAACCAAGAGCCGAGAAGTGGCAAATGTGTAAACTAATCGGAATATTGCTTAAAGATAAGGTTTTTGGTACTATGTCTGCCTTGTATATATGGATATAAAAACCAAGAAAATCACAGATTCTATTGAAAAGCTCTTCTCAGTGGGAGCTCATTATGGTTTGGTTCGCTCAAGAAGACATCCTTCAGCAAAGCCTTTTATTTTTGGAGTAAAGAATAGTATTGAGATTTTTGACTTAG
>Ga0155681_128_pt1 | contig 14128 bp, 18 predicted proteins | sample RifCSPlowO2_01_FD_107338 | JGI IMG/M metagenome (GOLD analysis project Ga0155681, IMG submission 107338) | Candidatus Zambryskibacteria bacterium RIFCSPLOWO2_01_FULL_43_17 | reverse complement strand
AAGCAAAAAGATTTGTCTGACTCCAAATTTGATATTGAAAAGTTTGAGGAGCGCATTGCCAAGCTTTCTGGCGGAGTTGCAGTAATCCGAGTAGGAGCAGCTACAGAAACAGAGATGAAATATCTCAAGCTCAAGATTGAAGATGCAGTGAATGCCACAAAGGCGGCGATTGAAGAGGGAATTGTCGCAGGAGGGGGTACAGCGCTAGTAAAGGTGGCGAAGAAACTTACGGGTAAGCATTCGGGAGAAGCGAGCGGTTTGGTAGCAAGTGAATTTGCCGTGGGTTATCACATAGTTGTGGACGCGCTTCGTGAGCCGCTTCGACAGATTGCTTCAAATAGCGGAAGAGAAGATGGCTCTCTTATAGTAGATACAGTAGCCACCGGAGGAGCCAACTCTGGGTACAATGCGCTCAACGATACTTTTGAGAAGGATATGTTTGAGGCTGGAATTATTGACCCTGTGAAAGTTACTCGCTCAGCTTTGCAAAATGCTGTCTCTGCGGCGGCGATACTACTTACCACAGAGGTAGCAGTGGCAGATGAGCCGGAGGATAAGAAACCTATGACGGGGAATCCAGGAATGGATATGGGATACTAGGACGTTAGAATTGAGAATTAGGAATCAACACAAAATACGGCTCGTAAATCGAGCCGTATTTTGTGTTATAATGTCATTTATCATCTCTAATTTATTATTTATTTTACTACTATGACAATAATTATTTGGGTTCTGGTAATACTTTTGCTCGCTAGTGGACTTTTCAGCGCGGTTTCTTGGGCATTCAACATTCCTGCCATAATTATTCTTCTGGTTGTATGGGTCGTACTTCTCTACAACAATTTTGTTCGCCTTGTTACCAGGACAAAAGAAGCTTGGGCGGATATTGATGTTCAGCTCAAACGTAGATATGACCTTATTCCCAATCTTGTTAATACGGTGAAAGGCTATGCTACCCACGAGACACAAGCTTTTGAGAATGTGACAAAAGCTCGAAGCGCCGCTATGGGAGCGCAGAGTGTGGCAGAGCACGGCAAGGCGGAGAATATGCTCACTGGAGCGCTGAAATCTCTTTTTGCAGTCGCGGAGGCTTATCCTGATCTTAAGGCGAATCAGAATTTTGCGGAGCTTCAGAGAGAACTCTCTGACACAGAAAACAAAATTCAAGCCGCGCGCCGTTTCTACAATGCAAACGTGCGCGATCTTAACATAGGAGTTTCATCTTTCCCCGGAAATATAATTGCTGGAACATTCAAATTCGCAAGAATGGAATTCTTTGAGCTCGCTGAGGGCGAAGCTGCTGCCAGAAATCCTGTTGAAGTAAAATTCTAGCTTTCGTTACGGGTTATAAGTTACCTGTTACAAGTCATCTCTATGGAAGCAAAAGACAAGGAACTTCATAGGATAGCGGCAACAGCAATTATTTACCGTGAAGATGGAAAATACTTGATTGCAAAGAGAGCCCCGCATAAGAAAGTCCAGCCAAATAAATGGGGAGTGCCGGGCGGGGGACTTAATACTGATGATTACACCAATGAACCAGTTTCAACTCCTATCTCTAAGCAGTGGTATGGATCGCTTGAGAGAGCATTGAGAAGGGAGATAAAAGAAGAGGTGAACTTGGAAGTTGGTAAGCTAGAATATCTTTTAGACCTTACATTTATTCGTCCTGATGGAATTCCGGTATTATGTTTGAGCTACTTTGCACCGTATGTATCTGGTGAAGTGGAATTGGATGGGGACGCGACAGAGTTTGCTTGGATTGACGGAAACGAAGTTGATAAATATGACCTTATCCAAGGAATTGAACACGAGATACAGTTAGTTGATGAGATTCTGGAGCAGAGAAAAAATGGCAGTTAATATCTACAAAAATCAGAGCACAAATATCATGAAGACGTGGGTATTCATGTCTCTATTTTTTGTGCTTATTATTTTGCTTGGCTGGGTCTTCTCCAGGATCTATGGCAATCCGGCAATCCTAGTCGGCTTTGTCATTTTCTCTATCATCCTCAACATTACAAGTTTCTGGTATTCAGATAAAATCGTTCTCAAGCTCCATCGAGCTAAGCTCGCTACGCGAGAAGAATATTTTGACCTTTGGAATATTACAGAGAATCTCTCTATTACGGCTGGGCTTCCAATGCCTAAGCTCTATATTGTAGATGATTCTGCGCCCAATGCTTTTGCCACAGGAAGAGACAAGGAACATGCTGTTGTGGCTGTTACTACAGGGCTTCTCTTAATTCTTGAGAGAAATGAACTTGAAGGAGTAATCGCTCACGAGCTCTCTCACATTGGCAATCGCGATATCTTACTCTCTACTATAGTAGTAGTGCTTGCTGGATTTGTAACCCTTCTATCAGATTTTTTCTTGCGAACTGCTCATTGGGGAGGTGGCAGAAATAACAATGGAAAAGGTGGCCAGATTCAGGGAATTCTTTTTCTGGCGGGTATTGTGCTTGCAGTACTCTCTCCTATTATTGCCTCACTCATACAATTTGCCATTTCTCGTAAAAGAGAGTTCTTGGCGGATTCTTCCGGAGTACTCCTGACCCGCTATCCAGAGGGGTTGGCAAACGCTTTGCGGAAAATAAGTTCTACTCCTATAATCATGCGCACGGCCAATCATGCCACTGCGCACTTATTCATTTCAAATCCATTTGGTAGCGGTAAAAATATTAGAGGGTTTCTTACCAAAATGTTCTCCACTCATCCTCCAGTGGAAGAGAGAGTGCATGCATTACTAGGAAATAATGATTAAAAAATATGTCACGCGTGGTACATTTTGAGATTCAAGCGGATGATACAGAAAGGGCGATTACTTTCTATAAAGAAATTTTTGACTGGGACTTTCCGAAGTATATGGATAATTATTGGGGAATTGTGACTGCCGAGAAAGATAGCAAAGAGGTAGGAATCAATGGAGGTCTTTTAAAGCGACCGTGTCCGGCCCCAGCTCCTGAGCAGGGGACAAATGCTTTCGTCTGCACTGTTCAAGTGGAAAATTTTGATGAGATTGCCGAAAAGATTTTGAAAGCTGGAGGAAGAGTAGCCATGCCTAAGTTTGCTCTGACTGGGATGGCCTGGCAGGGATATTTTCTTGACACGGAAGGAAATACATTCGGACTTCACCAAGTGGATCCAAATGCAAAGTAATATCATTAAGTCAGGCGTTTAGTACTTTTGCCATACAATGACTTAAGTTTCTCTAAGCCTCTGTGAGCTTGCACAGAAACAGTGTTTCTTGATTGGCCGGTAATGAGAGCTATTTCTTTGAGCGAGAGATCTTGCTTGTATTTCATACGCATCACTCTTTGGTATTTCAATGGAAGATGTTGAATCAATAGGAGCGCCGCTTTTCCATCTATAAAATCAAAAAGCTGTTCGGAGCGATCTGTACTTGGCTCAAATCCTTTTTCAAGTAGCACATCAAGGGAAGAAGTTTTACGTCGTCTATACTCGTCAACAATGAGATTGTTGAGAATGTGAAATAGAAACGCTTTCATTACTTCAATTTTTCCACCTTTGATAAGGTAACGCCATGTTTTGACGAAAGTATCCTGCACGAGGTCATCACTTGTCGCACGATTGTTTACTTTGAAGAAAGCATACGAGTTTAACCCTTTATTGAAATCGCTATGAGCGAGGGATAGTATTGCGCGTCGTGCAATCAGTTGTTTTGGTGTCATCATGTTAGTAGAAGGTAGCCGTTAAGAACACAGTTTCATTACGATGGCATTACAATTGCTAGTAAATGACTCAGATAACGCCATATTCTTAGCTCTAAAATCCGTATCAACCTTCGTTTTGCATTACAGGCCCATTACAAAGTATTGTTTAGAAGAGATGTAATTCGGACCACAAGTATAACATGCAATGCACACTAATAGTGGACTGTAATGTATTTCGCTCTTTGTCGGCTTAGCTAGTATGGAAACAAACATAAAAGGGACTGGGCAAATAAACAAGATCGCTGGGCCGGATCTTGTCGCAAACATCTGGGAAAAGAGTTGGACATATATTAAAACTGTGGTTGATATAGTGCATGAGCCAATTTTGATTCTTGATAAAGATCTGCGAGTGATGGCGGCAAATGAATCTTTTTATGACACCTTTCAGGTTGATTCAAAAGATACAGAAAATAAGATTATCTATGACCTTGGCAATGGTCAATGGAATATTCCGGCACTAAGAAAACTTTTGGAGGATATCTTGCCGAAGAACACTTTCTTTAAGGGTTTTGAGGTGGCCCATGAATTTCCATCAATCGGAAAGAAAGTAATGATATTGAATGCTCGCAGAATCTATTCTAAAGAGGGCAACACCTCGGAGTCATTTCCACCAATTATACTTCTGGCAATTGAAGATGTGACAGAGATGATGGTGGTGGCGGAAACACTTGCTACTCACACGAAACAACTTGAAACCAAGCTTACTGACAGGACACAAAAACTGGAAGACAGTATAGGAAAATTACAAAAGGAGATGAATAAACTTAAAGGGGGTAAATAAAAAGGGTCAAAATGTAGCTGTAATATGGAAGCTTTCTAAACGGCTATAAAGGCGTAGGTATATATCCAGTCGAGCATATGTACCATTTATAAATCTCAATAAATTAATCTAAATAAAATGACTAATAATTTAAGTTTTTCCAGAGTATTACCACGCATAGTTCTAAGTGCGGGGCTCATTGTGGCGATGGTATTAATTATGGGAATACCGACATCAGCAAGTGCAGCACTGCTTTACCGCCAGCTTGAAGAGGGCATGACAGGATCTGACGTCTCAGATCTCCAAACTTTTCTCGCTAGAGATAACACGATCTATCCTCAAGGATTAGTAACTGGCTTCTTCGGATCACTGACGAAGTCGGCTGTGTCTAATTTTCAGGCTCGCAACGGTATTAGTACTGTCGGACGAGTGGGTCCCATCACACTTGCTGCCATCAATGCGCAAATGGGTGGAAGTGGAAGCACAACAGGGTTTGATAGGCAGGCTCCGATTATATACACAGTAAGCATTGGGACTTCAAGTTCCGGCGCAACAGTAAACTGGAATACAAGTGAAAATGCTTCTGCGATAGTATATTACAGCACTAATCCAATCGCTATGTCTGAAGCTACTGCAAATTCAAGTGTGACAATCTATGGGACAAGTCTCTTAGTTCACAGTGATCTTCGCACATCCCATTCTGCAAGTATCACAGGCCTACAAGGAAACACAACATACTACTATGTTGTGTATGTGAAGGATGCAAATGGCAATGAAACTATTACATGGCCTTCAACATTCAGGACGAGCTAACTTTTAGTTTATTCTGACTTAGAAAAATCATCCTTTATAAACCGAGGGTGATTTTTCTTTGACACCCTTAGTTTCAATTATAATTTTGACAGGTGCCGTGAAGCGCTCTCGTCTGAGGTTACGAGATACACTGTTCCACCAAGTCTGCTAAATACGTTGCATGTTTTGACCGAGTTATCTATTAATACAGAGGACTTTATAGGTGAGTTAAACTTGTTTGCATATTTTACGAATAGTTCTCCATTACTATCACTCTTGAACTTCTGTTCCCTAAACGAGTTTACGATAACATCAAAGTATTTATTTAGCTCTAATGCTGGAGTGGTGAATCTGTCGAAACAGTCCATATTGTCTGTTATTAGAATAGTGTAAAATTTTTTACGTAGAGAATTAATTTTGTTAAGTAACTCTTGATCAACCCACATAGTTTCGCAATCTTGCTGAAACAATTGCCAAAGTGAGTCAGGTGGTACTTGCAGATAACGAGCAAGAATTTCATTAATTTCCTCTGAGCTACGTTTGCCTAGCATCCACTCATTCGTTTTTATCTTATTTTCTTTAAATAAAAAACTTTGTATTTTGTTGTATAAGGCTGGCTCTAGACTGCGCCAGAATCTGTCAAAGCAAAGTGTTCCGTCAAAATCAACAAATAAAATTGGCTTACTTTCCATAATTTTTGCGGAGGGTAAGAGATTTGAACTCTTGAAGGGGTTTCCCCCTTACCACCTTTCCAAGGTGGCGCACTAGACCGCTATGCGAACCCTCCTCGACCAGAGAATAGTACAATTTTATAAATAAATTGCTACTTCTGGTATATTGATAGTATGGATGAGCAAAAGATTAAAAATAGATTGTCCGACGAGGAGTATCATGTGCTTCGCGAGAAGGGCACAGAAGCGCCTTTTAGCGGGAAGTATGTGAACACGAAAGATAAAGGGATGTATAAATGTAAAGCTTGCGACACAGAACTCTTCTCATCTGACGCTAAGTTTGATTCTGGTACAGGCTGGCCGAGTTTTGACTCGGCAATTCCCGGGAGAGTGGGGTATAGAGAGGATGATTCTCACGGCATGAAACGCACCGAAGTTGTGTGCGCTACGTGCGGCTCGCACCTTGGACACGTTTTTCCGGATGGTCCAGAGACCACTGGAAAGAGATACTGCATTAACTCGGTTTGTTTGGATTTGGATTCATCCCGTACGAAATAACTCAGTTATGAACTACACATACATACTCAAGAGTAAAAGGGATAGTAAGTTATATGTAGGGAGCACCACAAATCTACGGAAGCGCTTTTGGCAACATGCAAACGGTAAGTCTTCATATACAAAAAGCCGTGGTCCGTTTGCCCTGATATACTATGAGGCATGTGTAGATGAAGGTGACGCTAGGTCGAGAGAAAAGTATTTAAAGTCAGGGAGAGGCAAACGTTTTATCAAGGATCGTTTGAAGCGCTTCCTATTTCGTACGGGATAAATGACCAAATCAACTAAATTTATATCCCTCCTTCTAGTTCTGATTGCGCTCGCGGTGTCGTGGTTTGTTGTGAGAGAAAGACTAGATCTTGGTAATAAGAGTGAAGATGAGAAGCTAACCCCTGCTATCGTAGTAGAGAGGAAGCCAATCCTCTATAGGAGTGAGATATATGGATTTTCTTTCTCTTACCCAGAAGGCTATGAACTTACAGTAGAATCTCCAGAGAAAATTAGTGTTGGGAGAAAGAATATAAGAGGGATTGAGACACTTGTTGAAATTTCTTTGGTAAAGAGCGGCGATGATACGGGAATCCAGAGCTTTGAAGAATTTGTTTTGGATGGAAGCAGGGAGCTGTGCGCCATAAATCATGCCTTGCTCTCTCTTTCATGCACGCGTATTGATGACATAGTGCGAATTGCTCCTTTCATGTCAGATGCGGGAACGAATGGTCAAGTCTTCTATCTCAAAGCGGAAGTCAAAGAAAATACAACGGGAAAAACTCTGGGCAAGAGAAGAGGGCCTTTTTACACTTTCAACACCTCTCCCTCCACTCCCAATGAAATGAGTTTCGTTGCTATATACAACCCGGTTGTGCTTGATGCGGAAGATGCAAATGAAGATCTGATTGAAAGTATCGCTAAGTCATTTGTCTATAGACCATAGTTTTTAGGGGCTTTGATTGTTGGCCATATATTTGCTATAAAATAGGGGTGTAGGTTTCTCCCAGGGTTTCTTCGCGGTGCGCCGTTCGGTCTCCACGAATTAAGAAAAAGCAAGAGAGTCCTCGTCGCCTTACATCTTATAAGTTAGAAGACGAGGAAAGAAGAGGAAATAAATGGCAACGAAATTGTATGTTGGAGGCATTCCGTATTCTACGACAGAAGCGGAACTTCGAGACGCTTTTGCAGGGGCTGGAGAGGTTACTTCTGCGGCGATTATCATTGATCGGATGACAGGCAGATCAAAGGGTTTTGGCTTTGTGGAGATGGCCAACGAAGCTGGCGCCCAAGCTGCTATTGAGATGTGGAATGGAAAAGATTTTCAAGGACGCAAGCTCACAGTAAATGAAGCTCGTCCTATGCAGCCAAGAAACAACAACAGAGAGTAATCTCTGTTGTAAATCAAAATCCCTTCTCGCACTAGAGAAGGGATTTTGATTTACAAAACACCCCGATAAAAATTCAAACTGAATTTTTATCGGGGTGAACGTCAGGAAAACCGTTCGCCAACATTTGAATCAATCGCATCTTTCGCTAAAGCAAATGAATCTTCAAGCAGAGATAGGATTCTTTTTCCGTTTCTCCATGTCGCACGCAACACGATAAAGATGAGCGCAATGACAACTGGCCACCACGATATTACTTTCATTAGCCTCTCCTTTTTTCGGTCTGGCAGATAGTCTAATTATTTTTCATACTAAGTCAACAAGTTGTTTAGAATGTATAATGTGTTTATGATAAAAAACTTGAGAATATTCATAGTCGTCTTACTTATTGCGGTAATCGTTTTCCTTGTTTTTCTTAAGAAGGATTCTCAATATGCGTTTGATAAAGAGATTATTGTTAAAAATACTGTCCTAGACGTGGCAATCGTAAGTACGGACGAAGAAAGATCACGAGGTCTGTCTAATCATCGTCCTTTAAAAGACAACGAAGCTCTACTTTTTGTTTTTGAAAGGCCGGATTTTTACGGAATATGGATGAAAGAGATGAGATTTCCCATAGATGTTATTTGGTTTGACGATGAAATGAAAATCGTGAGTGTTAGAGAAAATTTTTCTCCAGATTCATTCCCCGAAGCGGCTTATCCGAGCCATGAAGCGTTCTGGGTACTTGAAACTAAGGCAGGCTTTGTAAAGGACCACAGAATTTTGATGGGAGACGAGCTTAAAATTTTTGATTAAACAGCCATTGGCCTTTCCGTTAAGCCTCTCTTTGGAGTCGCGCTTTACATCTCCTTTTTTCTATTTTCTAAGCCTCAGAAGTGAGCTATCCACACTAAAAATAGGGCTCTAATTTTGTACAATGGAGTTCACTTATAAAGATTTTTTATATATTTTTGTGTATTTTTCCCAATAATCTGAAAGATTTCGGCAATAAATGAAGGATTTTTGAGAAAAGTAAGAAAGAACGCAAAAAAGAATTATTAGCGAGGAGGTGATTAATCACAAGAGTCCATGACACTGCATATAACGAAGAGAGATGGGACAAAAGAGGCATTCAATGCCGATAGGATTAATAAATCTATTGAAAGAGCCTGCAGAGGTCTTACTGACCCTATCTCAAAAGTAACACAAATTGCCACAGAGACGCGCCTCACTATATACGACGGCATCACAACGCAAGAAATGGACCTTGCTACTATCAATGCCGCTGTTCAGAATATTCAAAACGACCCTGAATACGATAGGATTGCCACACGTCTTATGCTCAAAGTTATTTATAAGCAAGCGGTTGGTGAGTACAACAATGAGCAAGAGGAACTTGAGGTAAAACACAAAGAACAATTTGTTTCGTATATTGAAAAAGGAATTGAGTCGGGGAGAATTGATCCAAGAATGAAAGAACTCTATGACCTAAATGATCTTGCCCAAGTTCTAGATCTTTCACGCGACGAGCTTTTTCTTTATGCGGGACTTTCAAGTCTCATGGACAGATACCTTATTAAAGATTCAGCAAATGAATGTTTGGAGACTCCGCAATATTTTTTCATGCGGGTGGCCATGGGACTTTCGTTTAATGAAAAAAATCCGAATGAGTGGGCTAAAAAATTTTATCAGAAAATGTCCAAGCATGAGTATATTCCCGGGGGTTCAACAAATCTAGGAGCCGGTACGACTCGTCCATCTCTTTCAAACTGTTTTCTTTTGGAAGTGCACGACGACATGGAGCATATTGCTAAATCTGTCGCTGATGTAATGATGCTTTCAAAAGCTTCCGGGGGTTTAGGCGTTTCTGTGACTAAACTTCGTGCCTCGGGTTCACCTCTCATGACTGGAGGAGGACACTCTACTGGTCCTACACCTTTTGCGAAGATTATGGACACTGCCATAAGGGCAATCCAGCGTGGCGGAAAGAAGAAGGGAGCGCTTTGTTTCTATATGGAAAACTGGCACTTGGATTTCCCTGATTTCATAGATTGGAAACATAACGCCGGAGACGACTATATGAGGATGAGAACAGCCAACACCGCCGCCTATATCTCTGATGAGTTTATGAAGAGGGTTGAGAGGGAAGATGAGTGGTATCTTTTTGACCCAAAAGACACTCCCGATCTAAACGAGCTCTATGGATCAGCCTTTTCAAGGAGATATGCTGAGTATATAGCTAAGGCCGATTCTGGTGAGCTTCGCATATATAAGAAAATGCCCGCGAGAGAACTTTACAGAAAGATGCTCGTAGCGCTCCAGACGACATCTCATCCATGGATCACATGGAAAGATCCTATAAACACTCGCGCACTCAACAACAATACAGGCACAATTCACATGTCTAATCTTTGTACGGAAATCTGTCTTCCCCAAGACAAAGATAATATCGCTGTATGCAATCTGGCATCACTCAACCTGGCGGCACATGTGTCTAACAAGGAGGTGCAGTGGCAAAGACTTGAGGAAAGCGTGCGTCTCGCAATACGTCAATTAGATAATCTAGTAGATATAAACAAGCTTCCTCTCAAAGAAGCGGAACGCTCAGACAAGGCAAATCGTGCCATCGGTCTAGGTGTTATGGGACTTGCTGATGTATTTGAGAAATTAGGACTTGTTTACGACAGTGAACATGCATGGAACTTTGCCGATAGAATGTTTGAGTTTGTAAGCTACATGGCGATTGATGAGTCTGCATCTCTTGCGGCCGAGAGAGGGTCATATTCAAACTTTGCCGGTTCACGCTGGTCAATGGGGATGGTGCCGTTTGATACACTCAAGGTCCTTGAAGAAGATAGAGGAGTGGAGCTTACGGTGGACAAGACGAGCCATCATCGCGGACTTGACTGGGATATTCTCCGCGCAAAAGTAAAAAAAGGAATGAGAAATGCAACACTTATGGCCATTGCTCCGAATGCAAATATAGGACTTGTTGCAGGTACAGTGCCGGGGATTGACGCTCGTTTCTCGCAGGTCTTCTCAAGAAATAAAATTTCTGGAAAATATCTGGATCTAAATCGCAATTTAGTAAACGATTTGAAAAATATGGGTCTTTGGGAGAAAGTGAAGAGTACTATTATTGAGAGACAAGGAGATATTTCCGGTATTGAAGAAATTCCACAATACATTAGAGATATATACAGAACCTCTTTCACCACCTCGCCTTATGCTTATGTTGAAGTGGCGGCACGCGCACAAAAGTGGATTGATCAAGCGCTATCACGAAACATGTATTTGGAGACTCGCGATATTGATGAGACGATGAATATATACACTACTGCGTGGAAAAAGGGAGTGAAGACGACATACTATCTTCATATGAAGCCTCGCCACACGGCAGAGCAGTCTACTATTAGGGTAAATAAGGCCGAGGCTATGGGGAAACGCGGTTTCGGCGCAATCGCAGATCTGACGGAATCCTTGAAAGCCCCGTCCACAGATCCAGTGGAATCTGGATCTGTGGTAACAGTAGAGGTTCCGGAAGTGGAGGCGATACCGGCAAAAGAAGGGACGGCCTTCAGAGGGTTTGAGAGTGTGAAGGATAAATTAGTAGAGTAGCCTTTTGTCAGAAACAGAAAACGATTAAAAACTATTGTTTCCTGTATTTAACGTCTAAAAATATGCCATTAATTGGAAAAGCATCGCCGGAAGATATGAATTTGCACCCCATCAGATATAAATGGGCTTATGATCTATATAATCAGGCTGTTAGAAACACTTGGTTTCCTCACGAGATTGCTCTCAAGGAAGATTTGCAGGATTGGGAGAAGATGACAGAGGATGAAAAGCACGCCGTGAAATTCCTAATGGCATTTTTCAATCCCGCAGAGCTCATCGTCAACCGCTCTATTGCTCTCGGAATTTACCCGTATTTGAAATCCCCAGAGTGTCATCTGTATCTCGCGAAGCAAATGTGGGAGGAGGCTAACCACTGTGTGGCCTTTGAGTATGTGCTTGAGACATTTCCATTTTTTGACAGAGACAAGCTCTTTAATCTCCACTTAGATATTCCTTCTATGCAGGCAAAGGAGAAGTATATAAATCGTTTTATGAAAAGAATGACGGAGGATACTCTTATCATTGATTCAATAGACGGAAAAAAAGATTTCATCAGAAATTTGGTAGCTACTAATATTGTTATGGAAGGAATATGGTTTTATTCCGGATTTATGGTGGCCCTTTCCTTCAGGCAGAGAAATCAACTTCGCAACTTTGGCTCAATGATAAACTGGGTGCTTCGTGATGAGTCTTTGCATCTAAAATTTGGAATGAATCTTGTCCACAATATTTTGGAAGAGAATCCGGAGCTTCTCACAGAAGATTTCGCGAAAGAGATTAGAAATATTGTAGTTGAAGGTGTAGATTTGGAAACTGCATATAATAAAGATTTATTCCCAAACGGAATTCTTGGACTCAATGCTGATTATGTAAACCAGTATGTCCAGTATGTTGCAGACAGAAGGATGGAGGAGCTCGGACTTCCGAAACACTACAACGTTACGAATCCTGCTAAGTGGATGAGTGCGGCAACAGACGTCTTTGAACTTGTGAATTTCTTTGAGGCGCAAAATACAAGTTATGAAGTGGACGTGAGGGCGCATACTGATAAAAAGACTGATACTCCGCCGGTTGCTGGCGCGGGAGAATAGTTGTGCTCGCTTGGATTTGGTATAGAATCTCTTCAGAATCTCAGAGGAGGATATATGAATGATCGTAGGGGAATAGAACCAGGGAAGGTATCTACTCGCAGACGACCAAGCGGCTTTACCATGGGATTCCTTTCCTCTCCGCACCTTAGCGGAGATGATCCAGGCGCGCCACTGAGAAAGATTCTTCGCGAATTCAGGTCTGAGGAGCTCTTCAAGGAAGGGCAGTTCAGTAAACCAAGAGATTGGAGATAAAAAGAAACCGCCCCAGCGAAATGGTGTTTGTCACATTTCACGGGGCGGTTTTGTGTACTTGCGCTCGTCTCAGTTCAAGATGTTCTCCACGATTCCGGGACGAGGCCGTTGCATTGAAGTGGAGGTTCAAGCTTGAGTTCCTGTACAAGATCTTCGGGAAGCTTATCTTCCACGAACATATAAACACCCCTGCTCCTGTCCCAATGCCGGGGAGCTGCGTTGACCGCTCCTTTAGTGATGACTGTCTCAGAAGTCATCAGTCTTTCGAAATTGGAGTTACTCACACTTGCCGGGATAAAGTAGCGCCAAGCCATATTAAGCTCTCCTTTTGAAATTCTCTTTTCATTATATCAACTTTTATAAGTTGAGTCAATAGGAAAAGTGGGGCTGAAAATAAAGCTCAAAGTGGTACAATATTTTATATGTTTATCCCGTACGAAACCGCGGTCACGGTTTCAAAGGGAGCAAATGTTAAAGGTGTCACTTATTTTATTTAAATTTCACTAATAAAAAAGCAGAGTTCGCTGAACGCGACCTGTTTCGTACGGGATGAAAAAAATACGAGTTGCTGTTAATGGAGCGGGAAGAATTGGAAGAGCCTTTATAAAGCTAGCAGTAAAGCGGCCAGAACTTGAGGTAGTGGCTGTAAATGATTTGGGTGATGCGGAAAATATCGCCTACCTTATCAAACATGACAGCGTGTATGGAAATACTCCATTTGAAGTTAGTGCTTCAGAGGACAAGAAGATTTTGATTGTAGATGGACAGAAAATCGCTTTTGTATGTCAAAAAGAACCAGCCAATCTCCCTTGGAAGGAAATGGATATTGATGTTGTCGTTGAATCCACAGGTCTTTTTGTAACTTACGAAGGAGCAAAAGCGCACATCACTGCGGGTGCAAAAAAGGTTGTTGTAACTGCACCCATGAAAGATTCTCCAACTGAGGAAATTCCCGGAGCAACGGTGCTAATGGGGGTAAATGAAGACAAGCTCTCTACCTGCATCATTTCTTCTAATGCATCTTGTACAACGAACTCTGCAAGCCCGCTTATTGCAATACTTGATGAAGCACTAGGAATTGAAAAGGCGGTATTAAATACAGTTCACGGCTATACTGCTACACAATCTCTCGTAGACGGTCCATCAAAGAAAGGATTTAGAGAGGGCCGCGCGGCCGCTCACAATATCGTTCCCTCTTCCACCGGCGCGGCAATCGCAGTAACAAAAGCATTTACAAAGCTTGAAGGACTTTTTGATGGTCTCTCCGTACGAGTGCCGGTAATTGCAGGCTCCATTG
>Ga0155681_124_pt1 | contig 17414 bp, 20 predicted proteins | sample RifCSPlowO2_01_FD_107338 | JGI IMG/M metagenome (GOLD analysis project Ga0155681, IMG submission 107338) | Candidatus Zambryskibacteria bacterium RIFCSPLOWO2_01_FULL_43_17 | reverse complement strand
CTTTTTTCTAGTCGGCGGGTGGCTCAAGTTTATTGTTGGTGCAATTACGGAAACCTGTCGCGAATTCGTTGGTGTTAAGGACGCCGACACTCTGCGTGAAGAATTTGACACTGACGGCTCAACAGATCTTGTTGACAAGATCGTTCAGCTAACAAAAGGGAGAAAGGGTCTTCTTGCTTTAGCTGGCGTCAAGCTCACAGTCGCAAGATTCGTGGATTATGATTTCAGTATGGAAGGACAAGAAGATCTGGTCGCAGCATATCGCAATGTTGAAATAGCGAGGCAGGGAGCAAAAGCGGCTGTCCACGATAAGAGAAAGCGAATCCTCCTTGGAGAAGGAGACGCTCAAGCAGTAAAGCGTATGATTGATTTGGGTGAGGATGCCATTGTTCTCGCTCAAGCTTATGCTCTCCGTGACGGCATCAGTAATGCTTCAACCGTTCTTTTTGGCGGAGGTGGCAACAATCCCATCGCAATCCCTCTACCAGACACGAAAGGGAAAAAGTCAGTTGGCACGCCTTAAGATCTGATGTGAATTTGAGAGGGTCTGTCTAAACAACAGACCCTCTTTTTTGTTGACAACTTGGTATTCTCTATGATATAATGTGGTTAGAACCGTACCCTCAAATTAAGGAGACATCCTGTGAAATCATTCTCATGGTGGAGATCCTTTGTGACCTCAACCGAAAAGTTATTCGTCGTCTGGGTAACAAAATTTGTCATCTGGAAGTCGTCGAGAAATTCGACACCCCCTCCGCCAAATGCGACCATGCCCCCGACTCCCCCACCTCCGAGTGCCAGAAGTAAAAAGGCACCGCAAACAGCGAGTGTGACGGCAAGTCCTGTAGGTAAGCGTCCGAGTCTTGTTCCCATCTTTTTCGTCCTTCTCATTAGCCTTGTGGTAACCACTTATCTTTTAAGCGGTGCACCACAAGAAGAGACTAATGGGAAAATCGGACCTGCCCCTGACACCACGATTTCCATTGTGGCGGGAACACTCGAAAAAGGTGTGTCAGGATGGTGGTGGCTATTACTCATCGTTCTTCTTGTCGCGGCAACAGCTGTTTCAATCATCGTCACGAGCAAGGAAAAGGGTGCTGCAAACAACGCTGGATACTATAAAGGTTCGCGAATGGCGATGGGGGGTGTCGTACTCATCGTCCTCGCAAACATGATTTTCTCAGCATTTTGGGGAGAATTGTATACCTCATTTTTTGCTGACAAATCATTTTTCTTTGGTGTCCATGCATGTCTTCTCGCCATTGCATGCTTCCCTATTCTTTGGGGCAATGACGGCGGTAAGAAACGTGATCTGGGAAAGGTTGGGGTTGTCGTTTTCTCGCTACTGCTACTTGCTGCAGTCGGTTGGAAGACAGTTGATGCTATTAGCACCAAGTTCAAAGGAAGTCAGACGCCCGACTCCGGGATTCGAGAGCTTACTCTCGGTTCAGGAATCTCATCGTCATCGCGTAATTGGCGGGACATGAAAGGACCTGACCAGGATTCTGTTAATCTGCTTGTCAGAGCGAGCTCGCTTTCCCCGGAAGAACAGGACTCAGTAATCCGATTTATTGCGTGTGAATCAGAATACACACAGTATTCCGATTCCACGCGAAGTCTTGCTCTTCGAGGCAAGAAGGATTCGCTAGACCGAGGGGCTGCGCAGATTAACATCGGCGAGCACCCTCATCTCAAGGACTCAGTTGAAACCTTGAGAGCAAATGTGGCGGCTGCTATCGGGCTTTTCCAAGAGCACGGGAGCACGCCCTGGGCAAAGACGCGGGGTTGTTGGGGAAATGGCGTACAAGTTGCCGATACTCGGCTCGTACGTACTGTCGCTGATGTAACTCTTGAAGCGCCAGCAATGGCTTCTCCGACAGACACAGTCTGGAGCGACACGGTCTTTACAAGAGGCCGTGGCATTACTTGGGATCCGGTAGGCGGTGGCAGAAGGTTTTTTGTAAAGGCGAAGAAGTTTAGATCGGCGACGATCCAGACCTTCGAAATGCACCCGGAAAGAGATCGAGTTGGCAATACTATCGATTTCTATCCGGAGTGGGTGCTCTTTGCCGCCTCAGACCGTACTCCGTTTGAAGTGGATGTTACCCTTCACAAGGTCATCCGCTAGGTAAAAGAGTTGTGGGGGCATCGCGTAGCAACGCGATGCCTCTTTTTTTATATTAGAAAACCCCTCCGCCAGAGGCGGAGGGGTTTTCCTTAGGTCTACGGTGCTAAAGGGTAAATATTCGTATCTATGCCGAATGTGCTGAGCACAAACCTCATAATCCCGTAAACTGAAATCATCACAAACATCCCAATCAAAGAATACCCTATAGCTCGCTTCCCTTCCTCACGGGCTTTATCATCCGAGGCACCCATAATAAAACGCACGATTCCATAGACGAATATGACAAACGCTATGAAAAAGAGCAGAGCAAGTACAGGATTCAAGATCAGAGTGCTGATCTTCTTAAGGAAAGGAACTATGGACATGAGCCAATAAGCTAGTCTTTAACTTAGTTAATTTGCGTAGGTACTAGTATAGATGAATCACCAGTATTAACTCCAAACAGAGACGCCATCCAAGTGATAATTCCGTATATTGTTGCCATTACAAAGAGAGCCACCACTCCCCAGATCATCATTTGCTTTCCGCTCTTTCTCTTCTCTTCATCCCCTGCCGCCAAGATAAACACGGCCAAACCCCAGAAAAAGAAGAGGAGAGCCAAAGCTGCGGCAATAGGAATCAGGTTATTAACGATTTGTCCTATCTGAGTTGCAGCGCTATCAAGATTTGATAGATCTTGAGCAAACGCTACAAAAGGAAGAGTGTACAAAGCAATTGTGCCTAAAACTTTCTTCATGTGAATATTTTATTTAATAATGACCCTTTGATAAAAGGATAATCCTTATAATACCTCAAAATAAGCCTACAGACAATGCACTGGGGAAAACTCTATGGCGGTGGAGGCAGGGTGGGGCTAATGGGTGTGTTCCAAATAGTCCCGCCAAAATTTGATTGAATCTGCCGAATATTTCCAGTGCCTGTCATTGTTTGAAGGACTGTGATTATCCCCCATAAGGTGGAGATTACAAAAAGAGCGACAACGCCCCAAACAAGCAGTCTCTTCCCAGCTTTCATCTTCTCCTCGTCTCCCCCTGCAAGCATAAATTTTGCAATACCAAAAAAGAAGACGAGAAGAGCCAGAGCTGCGGCAATGGGTATTAGGATTTCAATGATATTCCCCACTTCAACAATTAGACTGTTTAAATTGCCACTTGCCGCAAAAGCACTGTATGGAATCAGACTTATGACAAAAAAGGAAAGTATCTTCATGCTATTCAGGTAGTTGAGGAAAGCCAAAACCCGCGGAGCCAAAAAGGTCGGAGTAGAATAGGTGCAAAATTCCCCATACTGAAACCAGTATAAACATCGCTATAGTGCCCCAAAGCAGAAATTTCTTCCCCCCCTCCAAAGCCTTTTCATCTCCAGATTGGTAAATCAACTTTGCGACTCCCCAGAAAAAGACAAGTAATGCCACACCCATCAGCACTCCAGTGAGAGGGTCTAAAATGTCCAAAATAAGCAGACAGACAAAATCATCAAAGTCAGCGGGCTTCGCTCCGACTGTTCTTGACGGGCAAGATGCGGCGAATGCAAAAGATGGAATCAAAAAGGTGAAGAGAAGCAGAGATGCGAGTATTTTAATTGAGATTTGTCTCCTTTTCATGTTATGGAGTTGTCAGCTGGTTTATTGTGCCGGCAATACCTTCAGATATTACCCATGCGCCGAGGAGAATTGCTGTACCTATAACAGCATAGAGCAGAGCCCGATGGGCTGTTTTTATCTTTTCCTCTGATCCTTGAGCCGTTACATACATAAAACCAGCATAGACAATAAAAATCACGGCAATTACTCCGCCAACAGGGATTACAACATCTTGGATTACGAGTTTTATGAAATCTTGAAGAGTTCCTGTGCCTGTCTTGAGGGGATTATCAATCGTGATGGTGTACGAGGGATTCGGAGCCCCGCCTCCTCCGCCGCCAGGAGGATGTGGAGCACCGCCCTGATGCACGGCAAATACTGAGATAGGAGAAACTAGAAAAATTGCGGTCAAGATTATGGCGCTAATGTACTTGAAAAAGTGTTTCATGAATTAATTATATCACCATAATTTCTTTAACTTAAAAGGAAGAAACCGGGATCATTTTTTAGGAGCGCCTTGATAATCGTACTGATTAGAAGCCACGCTCCTAACACAATGATAAAGCCGATCGCAGTTTTCGTTAGCATTGTTTTTGCCTTCTTCATCTTGTCTTCGCTTCCACCAGAAGTAAGGAGGGTGAAACCCGCATATGCAAACACTACACCTGCGAGCGCGGTAGAGAACACAACGAGCCAGTTTATGATGTTTTGAGCAAGCTGCACCAAATCATCAAAATCACAATCACTAAGACCGGAGCCAGTTGCTGGTGTCGGATCACAGACTATAAATGGCGTAGCGGCGTGTACAGTCCCTGCGGCAGAAACAAGAAAGGTGAATACGATGAGGTTAATTACAAAGAATCTCATGTTATTGGGGAAGTAACGCGGATATCTCTTGTTCTGCTAATGATATTGCTTGCTCGCTCCTTGCCCTTCCGCTAGTGATTGACTCCACAAGTTCCTCGAAAATTGAATTTGTGGCTTCTGCATTCGGATCAAGCCATCCTTTCGCCCATAAGGCGCTTTGGTAGAAAAGAGTCTGATTGGCTTCAGATATCCCTTTTGAGATAAGATCTCTCCTTACGGGTGGAAGACCGGCGCTTTTCGCGAACGCATCAATCGCTTGAGGAGAGGAAAGCGCGGACACTACAGTGAAAGCTCCGTTGAGACTTCTGGTGCTCTTGGTTACAGCCAAACCGTGCATTCTCCCAAACGTTGCGGGTCTGTCTCCTGTTCTAGACTGTGGCAATAGTGCTGTATCAAAGTTAAGGTTTGGATTTTTAAGCTTCAAAAGCGGCAACTCCGAAGCAAAGCCAAAGTAAACCGCCAAATCGCCGGAGGTGAAGAGGGTCTGTGACGGCGGCAATGACCTGTTCCACGAGTAGTGAGCCTTTGCGGGATTAGAAAACTCTGTATAGAAATTGACCGCAGCAGTGGCAGGATTCACATTGGCTCCAAATGACTTGGTCAAGGTAACGATATATCTGTTATTCTCGCTTTTCACAATCTCTGTGTTGCCGGCTTGGAAGATCAGAGTCGCTAAGATGTCTTTAGCATTGGTAACATTGCTGTACTCTCCAAGTGGCAATGTGGCCTTTGACACGTTGAAGCTGTTATCCCTCTTCGTCAACGTCTTAGACAGTTCGTAAAACTCGTCCCAATACTTAGGAGGCTGTGCGACTGATGACGCGGTGAAAATATCCCTGTTCCAATACATCATTAATGGGTCAACTAGAAAAGGGATTGCGATAATACCGGTTGGCTCTAAGAATATTTCCCCTTCCTCAATAAAGTTGTCCTTGTAACCCCTTTCAGAATAACTTTCAAACGGTACGAGAAATAGCTTGTTCCGGTGTCGCAATAGATTGTCCTGAGAGATTATGACTACGTCTGGACCCGTTCCTGAAGCCAACGCTTCCACGAAATCCCTATCAAAATCTACCGCCTTTTTGTTTACATACTTTATAGAAATATTTTTATCATCCCATATCGGAAGCTTTGCAATAATGGCATTAAAGGAGGATTCCGGCAGTGGCCCCCACACCAGCACCGTGGATTTAACCGAATTTTCTCTTCCAAAAAAAGCAAACACAAATACCCCTGCTAATATGAAAACCGCAAAGATTCCCGTTAATATGATTTGGAATTTAGACATTATTTCTTCCTAAAGATTATACCCCAGTGATGCGCGCCCGCATCAATCTCTTCCCCAGTTTCAAATCCCGCTTTAGTAAATGCGATCTTCGCCGAGTCTTTTGAAAATAGCATCTCCTTGACTGGACCGATACCTTCTAAAGAGTCATTCCAATCAATAGCTAATACTGCCCCCCCGCTCTCTAGGATTCTATATGCTTCATTAATGACCGCCTCCTTATTCCTAACCTGGAACAATAGGTTTGAAATAACGACCGCGTCTACAGACTGATTCCGCAGATGAGTACCGTTTTCTTTCTCCAAATCTCCCCAAACGACTTCAATGTTATTCTTTCTTTCTCCGCGGGCAGTATTGATAAGTTTAGAGAGAAGAGCTTTTTGTATATCAACAGCGTAAACTTTTCCTCTTTCACCCACCACTTCAGCAAGAGCGAGACAATAGTGACCAGAGCCAGAGCCAAAGTCCGCAACGGTCGAGCCAAGCTTCAGATTCAACTTTGAAACATTTTTCTCTGGATTTGAAAAAGCGCTCATATTAAGAGCATTATAACACAGCTGTGCTGATTTAATTTCCCCAGTCTCATCTTTCAAGTGGCGTCTAGGAAGAGAGTTTTGAATCAAAGACAGATGACTGATGCTAGGCCATCACCATCACGCAGTTTCATTATCCGAACTCCTTGAGTCTGTCTCCCAAGCTCTGGAATCTCTTCTATTGAAGTGCGAATAACTTGTCCCTTTTTAGAAATTGCCACAATCTCTTCCTCTTCAGGGGTTACAACTGCTGCTGCCATGATATTGCCTGTTTTAGGTGTCACTTTTCCGGTCTTAATACCTGAACCGCCACGTTTTTGAATTTTGTATTCCTCTAAGTCTGTTTTCTTACCATAGCCCCTTTCAGAGACAACCAGAAGCAAAGGCTTTCCTCCTTCAGCCTTTCGAACGGCTTGTGCCGCAACGATGAAATCTCCTTTCGTAAGTTTCATTACTCTCACTCCACCAGCGTTTCTTCCCATTTCACGAACATCTGATTCTTTAAATCGAATTGCCTGTCCTTTTGCTGAAACAACTGAAATTGTATCGCCTCTATCAACAATTGAAGCGGATACCAAGAGATCGTCAGCATCAAGTCGAATTGCGATGATTCCGCTTGAACGTACATCGGCAAAATTCTTTGCCGCAACTCTTTTCCCCACGCCATTTTTAGTAACAAGCATGAGTGAGAGACCTTCCTTGCCTTTTGTGTCTTTTGGCACGGGAAGGATTGAGGTGATTTTTTCCTCAGCTCCAAGTGATATGAAATTCATCACCGACTTTCCGCGAGTCGCGCGCTTGCCTTCAGGAATGTCGTACATTTTTATCTGATAGACTTTTCCCTTGTCAGTGAAAAAGAGTAGTTCGCTGTGAGTAGAGGCTGTGAGAAAATGAGTTACAAAATCCTCTTCTTTGGTATTCAAATCAACAACGCCCACACCTCCACGCCTCTGCTTTTTGTATTCATCGGGATTTGTGCGCTTGATGTACCCGCCCGCAGTGAGGACAAGCGTATTTTCTTCATCAGCTATCAAATCTTCAACCGAGAAAGATTTGGCGGCGTGTTTAACAACCTTTGTTCTTCTGTCATCTCCGTATTTTTCCTGAAGGTCGGAAAGCTCTTTCTTGATTATTGAAAGAACTTTTTTAACAGAGGCTAATATGCTCTTAAGCTCTTCTATGAGAGCTTTTACACTAGCGAGCTCATCTTCAATCTTTTTTCTCTCAAGTCCCGCTAGACGAGATAGCTTCATCTCCAGAATCGCGGCGGCCTGTTTGTCAGAGAATTTAAATTCCCTACGAAGTCCGGCATGAGCGTCTTCCACAGTCTTCGAAGCCTTAATGAGCTTTATGATGGCATCAATATGATCAAGCGCTTTTTTGAGACCTAGCAATATGTGTTCCCGATCCTCTGCCTTTGCCAAATCAAACTCGGTCCGACGTTTTACAACTTCCTTGCGATGGGACACAAACTCTTCAAGGATAGTCTTTAGAGATAGGGTCTGTGGCACACCGGCGACAAGAGCCACTAGATTGTAATGAAACGCTTCTTCCAGCTGTGTGTGCTTATAAAGGAAGTTGAGAACTTTCTGTGGCTGACTTCCCTGTTTGAGTTCTATCACCACACGAATGTCTTTTGTTGACTCATCACGAAGTCCCTTAATGCCGTCAATCTTTTTTTCTCTTACAAGCTCTGCTATTTTTTCAATGAGAGTTGCTTTGTTAACCCTAAATGGTATTTCTGTAATTATTATCTGAAAAGTTCCGGCTTTGCTTTCCGTAATCTCGGCAACACCTCTTACCACCACCCCACCGCGGCCAGTAGCGTAAGCGTGGTGCAAATCTTTTTCGCCAAACACTATTCCTCCAGTTGGAAAATCCGGACCTTTTACAAATTCTAAGAGGTCCTCGTTTGTTGCATCGGGATTATCTATGAGAAACGCTGTTGCATCAGCTACTTCGCGGAGATTATGCGGAGGGATGTTCGTAGCCATTCCAACAGCAATACCCAGAGTTCCATTTAGTAAGAGATTAGGGGCTGCTGCCGGTAAAACTGATGGCTCTTGTTTTGAGCCGTCGTAGTTTGGGCGAAAATCTACCGTGTTTTTTTCAATATCCGCGAGTAATTCACCAGAGATTCGCGACATTTTTGCCTCCGTGTACCTGTATGCGGCGGCGTTGTCACCATCTATAGAGCCAAAGTTTCCTTGGCCAAGCACTAGAGGGTAGCGAGTTGAGAAATCCTGCGCGAGCTTAACCATCGCATCATAAACAGATGTGTCTCCGTGCGGATGATAATTTCCAAGCACGTCTCCCACCACTGTAGCTGACTTACGAAATTTGGCAGTCGCCGAAAGCCCCATTCCATTCATTGCGTATAAAATTCTGCGATGAACGGGCTTAAGGCCGTCGCGCACGTCGGGAAGAGCGCGATCAGTAATCACTGACATGGCATAGTCAATGAAAGACTCTTTCATTTCCGAGATGATGGCTCTGGGGACGACGCTTACGCGACCGGTGTTTGGAATATTCTCTTTTTTATCTTTTTCTTTTGCCATATTTTAAGTAAACAGTAGACAGTAACAAAGCGGGCAGTGTTAGATTCGCTTTTTGCTATCTGCTAATTACTGACTACTACCCTCTGGAACTAACTGTATTTCCCCGCTCTCAACTTGTGTCTTTATATCTTGATACTTTGCTTCAAAATCTATTGCCTGCCCTTGTTCGTTAACTTCGTCAAAAAGACCCTTTGTCGCCTCGTAAACCGAAGCCACAGAGGTCTTTAAAGTCGCAAGAGGCGTCTCTGCCTCCGAACGAGATTGAGATTTTGCAACTGTGCCTCTAATGCCTGACGGCAAAATTACAGAAGCCCAAACAACAAACACAAGAGCGGTGAAGCCGGCGGAGACGGCAAAAGTTATGCGTCTGCGATGACGTTCTGGTCTTTCGTGAAGTCTTTGTATAATCTTTCTCATGGGTCTATTGAGAGCTTAATAATACTCTAAGAAGCCGACGGGGCCAACACTACAATATCTCCCTCTTTACCTTCCAGGTCTTTTTTCTTTACGGTGAGTTTTTCTTCCGCCTTAAGACCTTCTTCACCGCCTTCTTTGAGGAACGCTTTGAGAGCTGTTGTGGAAATATCATCCCCATAGTGGATTGGAATAATTATTTTTGGTTCAAGTCCAACCGCAATTTTATTCGCTTCTGCGGGAGAGAGAACTCCGTTTCCGCCGATTGGAGCGAAAAGAATGTCTATGTCGTCAAGTGCTTCGGAAGCTTCAGCATCAATGCTTGTGGCCGAGTCAAGCGCGCCCAGGAAACAGAGGTTCATGTTCTCAAGATTCAAAAGATAAATTGTATTTATCATTTCCTGCCCATCATATTTTGTCTTTGAATGGAAACCCCTGATAAAAATCCCTCCAATTTCATATTCTCCCGGTCCATTTATTACAAAAGGAGCTTTATCTCCGCGAGCCGCCTGATCAATGCCATTAAAATCCTTGTGATTGACGCTAACCAAGACAATATCAGCTCCATATTTGGTACTTTTAAATTTGGAGTCCTTTGACACAGGATTATACGCAATGACTGTGTCACCAAACTGGACTTTAAGAGATTCAACGCCTAAATAAGTGATAATCATTAGACTGGAATTAAGAAAATGGAATTAAGAATTAAGAAAATGCAATACAGATTTGTTACCCAATTATAGCATAGGTCTATTTAAAATGAAAGTGGAAAATATCTTTGTTTTTAGGCCTATTTATGGATTATCCACAATAAAATACAACCTGACATTGACAATAAGTCTAGATATGCTATAATACATATTCACGAGTTGCGGCAGGAATCGCAACAATAAGATCATTCAAACAACAGTAGGAGGTGCGAGATGAATCGCAGTCCCCCGATGGTGAGCTCCATGGTTCGCGCAAAGCGCGCATTGTAGTCAGCACCCGTCCGGCGGCAGTACCCTCGGTAGTGCGGCTTTGAGTTGCACTCACTGAGGTCATGCGGAATTACGCGTTCGCGTAGTACGGTGATGGTTTCGACCCACCACGCGTAATTCTCATCTTGGCGCGAAGCGGTGGCAATAACTATGCGCCGCTCTCCCGCCGTTCGCCCGGCGAAGCCGGGCCATTGCCAGCGCACGCTGGCGCATCCTCGAGAGGAAAATCGCTAACGAGAAGCGAGTAGTAGAGCGGACGAAAGTCCCCTACTCGCTTTCTCAACCTCTCGCAACGGTCGTGCGATTGGCAACGCCTGCCAACGCACATATTATGGCCATGGGCCGCCCAAAAGGAGGTTGGAGACCGTCGAACACCCGCGACATAGTTCCCTAGGAACGATTGTCAGGGCTCGCTATCTACCATTCCCCAAAACAAGATGTCGCAAACCGGCTCTCTCATCAAACGCTTGTGAAAGAGGAGGCTAGAGACCGTCGAACACCCGCGGCAGGGATTCCCTAGGAACGAATGCCAGGGCTCGCTATCTACCATTCCCCATAACAAGATAGAGAAACCAAATCGGTGCAGGGCCCATTTCGCCCTCAAGCGATGAGGGCGAAATGGGGTTCCACCCGCTGTTGTATAATATTAGGCAGACTCCGTCAGGGAGACTGCGCACGAGTGCCGTCAATCGGCATTCGCAAAACCCCCCGCATGCATGTGGGGGGTTCTCTTTTGTCCATATTTTCCCTACTTATCTAAGCTAGACTTCTCCTAAACTTTCATATAGAATCCTCCTACCTGATTTCAGGTTTATTTTTTAGCAGAATTATTAATCGCTCCCATAGCCTTCCATTGGAGATGCTCTGATTCGGCGAAATGGAAAAAGGGGCAAAACAATATGAGCACAAAAACTCAAGTAGCAGATAGCTCGGTAGAAGAGAAGGTAGCTAAGAAAGAAGGTCCTATGAGCAAATTCATGGCGGAGACAGTAACTCCCCCATCACTAGAGGACCTTATAGAAGGAAAAGTGATTGCGATTGATAAGGCGGTAGTCTATATAGATCTGCCTCCATTTGGTACGGGAATTATTTATGGCCGAGAGTACATCAATGCTCGAGACATAATCAAGAAAGTAAATGTTGGAGACACGGTAGCAGGAAAAGTTATCGCAATTGATAACAAAGAGGGCTACATAGAAATATCCCTTAAAGAAGCACGCCAAGCTCTCATATGGAGCGAGGCAGAGGACGCGATTCGCGATAAAAAACTCTTTGATCTCACTGTCACAGATGCCAACAAAGGAGGATTGATACTTTCATGGCAAGGACTACAAGGCTTCTTACCTGCGTCACAGCTTAAGCCAGAGCATTACCCGCGGGTATCGGACGGTGATAAAGATAGAATACTTGATGAGCTTCGCAAGCTTGTCGGAGAAAAACTCTCTGTTCTCATAATTGCCGCAATTCCAAAGGAAGGGAAACTAATCTTCTCTGAAAAGGGCGAGGAAGAGACTAAAAAGGGAGAGATTACTGGCAAATACGCTCTCGGTGATGAACTTTCCGGAGAAATTACCGGAATTGTAGATTTCGGCGTCTTCGTAAAGATTGAGGAAGGACTAGAAGGACTCGTGCATATTTCTGAAATGGATTGGGGTCTTGTGGAGAACCCTCGCTCAATGTATAAAGTCAGCGATAAAGTAAAAGTAAAGGTAATTGATATTAAAGATGGCAAGGTCTCACTCTCAATCAAGGCCCTCAAAGAAAATCCTTGGGTTGACGCCTCCGCAAAGTACAAAAAAGATGACTTGGTAAAAGGTGTGGTCATCAAGTTCAACAAACACGGAGCTCTCGCCTCAATTGAAGAGGGTGTCGCTGGTCTTGTGCACATTTCTGAATTCGGAAGCGAGGAGAAACTTCGCGAAAAGCTGGAATTAGGCAAGACTTATGATTTCAAAATCACACTCTTTGACCCAAAGGAGCAGAAGATGGCGCTCTCATACGTTGATCCAAGCAAGAAAGAGTAGAAAACCATACAGTCTAAAACTAAAACAAAATCTCTGCTAGCAGAGATTTTGTTTTAGTTTCTGTTAAACTCCCCCATCGCTCTACTCGCATCCTCAAGCACAATCACCTCAAGCGCCGCTGAGACTCTTTTGGCAACTTTTTTAAGTTCTGCTTCTTCTGTCGGCCTAAACTCTCCAATAATAAATTTATCTACTTCCTTCTCCCCTTTCGGCTTTTTCAATTTTCCTCCGGCAGTCTCTGCGCTAATTCCCACTCGTACTCGGACGAATTCTTCAGTCTTAAGCGCCTTTACAATTGAGAGCACCCCTTTGTGCCCTCCTGTGCCTCTATTCCAAGAAATTTTTATCTTCCCCAAAGGCATATCTAAGTCATCATGCACAACCACCAAATCCTTGGCCTTTTTCTTACTAGTTATGATTTTGGCCACAGCTGAGCCTGATTTATTCATAAAAGTCTCAGGGAAGACGACTTGTACTTTCTCCCGCCCCACTTTGCCTACCGATTCCAGAGCTTGAAGTTTTTTATTGAAGACCATTTCAGGGAAAGCAAAGTTTTTTAAGAACTGATTTACGACAATTCTTCCCGTATTATGACGAGTATTAACATAATCCTCTCCGGGATTTCCAAGTCCAACTACTATTTTCATAAATTAAGTATACCCCATCAGATAACTGCAACAAATTTTTATTTCTGATATCTCAATGTCGGTAAATGTCCATTTTCCACCACAGCACGCTCTACTCTCTTGCGTCAAATTGCAAACACGTACTACAATGTCCGCATGAACGAAGATTTGAAGGTCGCAGACGAAAATATTTCGCCAATTAAGGCGACCCTGACAAATCCGCAGACTAAGGAAAAAGGATTTTTTAGAGAACTCGTTGAGTTTGTGATTATTGCTCTCATTATTGTCATACCTTTCAGAATATTCATTGCCCAGCCGTTTGTGGTAAATGGCGCCTCAATGGATCCCACCTTCGAAAACGGCGAATACCTCATTGTTGACCAGCTTTCATATAAGTTTGGCGCGCCTGAGAGAGGCTCGGTGCTCATCTTCAAGTACCCAAAAGACCCCTCCAAATACTTCATTAAGCGAGTTATCGGTCTTCCCAACGAAAAAGTAAGAATATCCGGAGGAGAAGTTACCATCACAAACGCGGAAAACCCGGACGGAATCGTTCTAAACGAGCCTTATGTGGAATTCGCGAAGAAGGATTCTTTTGATACTACTCTTGCGAGTGACGAATACTTTGTAATGGGCGACAACAGACTTGGTAGCGCAGACTCCCGTGTATGGGGACCTCTGCCAGAAGAAGATATTGTCGGAAGACCTGTTATACGACTCTTTCCGTTTGGACGCATCTCTCTGTTCCCTGGTGATTATGAAAGAGAGTTCCTAAATGCAGACAACTAACATGAAGAGCTCTAAAAGCAAGGTGAGAGACGCTAAGAGAAAAGTTTCCAAAGCTACAGAGAAAAAATCTTTTGATCGCCCCACTCTTATCGCATTAAGTTACGGTTTCTCTCCCGCAGACTCGCCTCAGATTTCCAAAAAGGATTTTGATAATTATAGAAACTTTGACGATCCATCTGCCGACCCAGGAGCGACAAGAGAAAGCGCGCCTTTTTGCTATGATATCGCGGAGAAAACCTCCATATTGAGAACTTACCTGGAAAACAACTGGGAGAATACCCCTCACCCAATTGAAATTTCCTTGAAAAAGCCTTTCCCGGGAAGCGACTGGCGCAGGCCTTCTGAACACATCATCGGTCTTGAGATACTGGGCTTTGCGGGAAGCATGGCAGAAGCCATCATTGTCCGTTCTGCCATTTCCATCCTAGAAGAGGAAGGCTATAGCGACCTCACTATTGCGCTTAACAGCATTGGTGACAAGGATTCCGTAGCCGACTATGACAGAATGCTTAGCAACTACATAAGAAAAAATGTACAAGGCATGCCGGCAGAATTGCGGACAGAGATAAAAAAAAGTATTTACTCACTAGTTAGAAACAAGGATCCAAAATTTGAAAAGTGGGCTACAGAAGCTCCAAAATCAATGAGTTTTCTTAGCGAAACTTCAAGAATTCATTTCAAAGAAGTGCTGGAGTACGTGGAATCATTTGATTTGCCCTACATTATTGACACCTCGCTCATCGGCTGTCCGGAATTTGTGTCACATGTCATCTTTGAAATCAGGCAAGGAGACACCGTGCTTGCAAACGGATACCGCTATTCCCGACTCTCCAAAAAGCTCGGATTCAAAAGGGAGCTTCCCGCGATTGGCGCGACGATCGCTTGGAAAAAGAGCAAGGAGCACGCTCCTCAAGCGCCGGCAAAACCCCGTTTCTATCTAATACAGCTCGGATTTGGAGCGAAAATTCACGCATTAAAGACTTTGGAGACTTTGCGCAAGGCCAAAATTGCTGTGATTCACTCCCTCACCAAGGACAAGATGCAAAGCCAGATGGGAAGCGCCGAAAACGCTCGAGTCCCCTACATTCTCCTTGTTGGGCAAAAAGAAGCCATTGAAAACAGCGTTGTCGTTCGCGATACTAACACCCGTGTTCAGGAGACTGTCTTCCTAAAAGATTTGCCTGAGTATCTAAAGAAGCTGAAATGAAGCGAGCTTGCCTCTAAGCCTACTCCGTGCTATCCTATTGCTCTATGATAAACGTGGAAGTAGCCAAGGGACCAAATGAAAACAGCCTCTCCCTGTTGAGGCGTTTTACCAAGCGCGTGCAAGGAGCTGGCATCCTGCCACGGCTACGCTCAATCCGCTATTCAGAAAGGCTCAAATCTGAAAACGTGAAGAGATCAAAAACCTTAAAGAAAATCGCAAAGAGAGAGGTCATTCAGGACATGCTAAGAATGGGCAAGCCGATTCCGGAAAGAAAGAGAAGGAGATAATGAGTACTACCGTCTCAATAACAAACACCACAAAGGGTAAGCTCATGAGCTTACCCTTTGGTTCCATTAAAGAAGCCGTTCTAGGAAAAAAATATTACATATCTATAGTGATTTGCGGAAACGCACTTTCAAGACGCCTCAATCGCTCGTACAGAAGCAAAGACAAACCGACAAATGTCCTCTCTTTTCCCTACTCAAAAAATAATGGAGAAATTTTTCTCAATCTCCCTCTAATTAAGCGCGAAGCTGGAATCCAAAAGCTAAAAGTTAAAAACCATTTGATTTATCTTCTTATCCACGGATTACTGCATTTGAAAGGGATGCAACATGGAGGTAGAATGGAGAGAGCCGAGGAAAAATTTGTAAAAAAATTCTCTAGGTAATTTTACAGAACTTTCCAAATCAAGAATGAGGAATCACCCGCCTGACGGCAGGCAGACAGGCTGTGATTTACTCATTATTCATTATTCCCTTTTCATTATGAGTCGCAACATTGCCGTAGGCATAGACATCGGTACATATCAGATCAAAGTTGTGGTGGCTGAGCAAATCCACGAGGATGACAAAACCTATCCGAGGATTCTCGGAACTGGCTTTGTTGAATCAAAGGGTCTTCGACATGGCTATATCACTAACATAAGCGAAGTAAGTCGAGGTTTGCGCCTAGCGTTAAATCAAGCCGAAAAAACCTCTGGAATACAGATTAAGCGCGCTTATGTTTCCATAGGAAGCATTGGCCTTTCGGGCATTATCTCAAACGGATTAGTAATGATTTCCCGCGCAGATTCCGAGATTACAGCTTTAGATACCCAGAAATCAATAGATGTCGCTCGCGAGGAGATTCCGCCCGCCCTTTCTCAAAACAGGAGGATTATCTACGAAATTCCCATCAAGTACAAAGTGGACGGAAAAGAGGTTATGGGCAATCACCCTCTTGGAATGAAGAGCGTGAAGCTTGAAGTCAGGGCTCTTTTCATTACTTGCCTAGAGCATCATCTCAAAGATTTAGTGGAAGCGGTGGAAGAGACTGGAGTTGAAGTGATAGACATTGTCGCCGCCCCGATTGCCGCTAGCTTTGTCACCTTAAGCAAAACCCAGAGAGTAGCGGGATGTGTACTTGCAAACATCGGCTCTGAAACCGTATCAATTGTTGTCTTTGAGGATAATAAGCCGGTGTCTCTTGAAGTCTTCCCTATCGGTTCCACAGATATTACCAATGATATTGCGCTCGGACTTCGCATTCCTCTTGAAGAAGCGGAGAATATAAAGCTCGGAAGCATCACTTCAACCAATTATCCCAAAAAGAAATTGGATGAAATCGTCTCCGCGAGACTTTCAGATATGTTTGAGCTTATTGACGCACACTTAAAAAAGATTGGGAAAAATGGACTTCTGCCGGCTGGCATTATTATCACTGGTGGCGGCTCATCACTCGCATCTATAGAAGATTTTGCACGTTCATCTCTCAAGCTCCCGTCTAAGATTGCTCACATTATTTTCCCTGAAAAAGAAAAGGGTAAGATTAAAGACGCTTTTTTTGCAGTGGCCCTCGGCTTATGCATTTGGGGCTGGAATGAAGATGAAGATTCTACTGGCAGGCTTATCATGGGTTCCCCTGTCAAAATATTTTCCGCAGTCAAAGATTGGCTTAGACCTTTCTTGCCATAAGATAAATGCCCGAAGTGGAACTTCGGGCATTCTCAAACTCGACTATCCTAGAGCAACCAAGATCGCACCAGAAAGCACAGATAGAGCACCTGTCCCTGCGACAATCTTGAAGATTGTCCTTTCTGTTGTCTGCCACTTCTTTGTGAAAGGAAGACAGGTAATCGCTAGCCCTGCCATGACAAAGCCACCAACAATGAAGGATGGCCCGGATCCACTCTCAATAAGCCACGTCATGAAGCCCCCTGTTGTTACGTTTTCCTGCCAAAGATCATACATTTTTATAGTGGATTGTCAAGCACTTTCCTTTTATATATCCTCTGATATTATTACCCCGTCAAATACGGCTTAGTCCTTTAGGAGATTTCGGGTATTCCCCTCACAAAACAGCGCCTCGGTACTGTCTAATAAAAGTTATTTGACGGGGTAAACTTACTGAACGTATTTCACTTATTAAACTTACTTATCA
>Ga0155681_117_pt1 | contig 26809 bp, 32 predicted proteins | sample RifCSPlowO2_01_FD_107338 | JGI IMG/M metagenome (GOLD analysis project Ga0155681, IMG submission 107338) | Candidatus Zambryskibacteria bacterium RIFCSPLOWO2_01_FULL_43_17 | reverse complement strand
TCGGGGGACAGAATAATAAAAATTGGAGATAAAGATACGCGCGAACTAACGATTGATGAGTCAATAACTCTTATAAGAGGAAAGCGCGGCACTCCAGTTACTTTTACAATTGCGCGAGAGGGAGCGGATAAGCCAATTGAAATTACCGTTCTTAGAGACACGATAAATATCCCGACAATTGACACACAGCGTCGTCCAGATGGAGTATTCGTAATTTCTCTCTATAATTTCTCTTCTGTTTCGCCAGAATTGTTTAGAGGAGCACTCCGAGAATTTATTGATGCCAAGACCGATAAACTTCTTTTAGATTTACGCGGAAATCCTGGGGGATATTTGGAAGCTTCCATTAGCATGGCAAGCTGGTTTCTTCCTCCCGGCAAGGTGGTGGTGAGAGAGGATTTTGGAGAAGGCAAAGAGGAGGTGGCGCATCGCTCCCTTGGTTATGACATCTTCAATGACAAATTAAAATTCGTTATATTAGTTGATGAAGGGTCCGCGTCTGCATCTGAAATTCTAGCTGGGGCACTCCGTGAACATGGTGTGGCAAAAATTGTGGGAGAAAAGACCTTCGGAAAAGGATCAGTGCAGGAGCTTGTCCCAATCACACCAGAAACATCTTTGAAGGTTACTATTGCTCGATGGCTTACACCCAACGGCGTGTCTATTTCAGATGGAGGGGTAAAACCGGATGTAGAGGCAAAGCTAACTGAAGAGGATATAAAAAATGGCAGAGACTCGCAGATGGAGAAAGCCGCTGAGGTTCTCTTGAACTGGTCACGTTAGAAATATAGAAACAGCAATACACATGGACAAAGGTTCTAAAATTTGTAAGATAGGGAGCTAAATCAAATAATCGGAATGAAAATAATCTTACTTAAAGACGTCGCCAAGCTTGGTAGAAAGTATGAGGTAAAGGATGTCTCAGACGGGCATGCTCTGAATTTCCTCGTCCCTAGAGGACTAGTCGAGGTTGCGACTCCAAGCGCGCTAAAGAGAGTGGAGATGCTGAAAAAGACAGAGGAAGAAAAAAAGAAGATCCAGGAAGATTTACTCCTGAAAAATCTCGAAGACTTGAAGGGGGTGACAATTGAGATGTCAGAGAAAGCTAATGATAAAGGGCATCTTTTTGCTGGAATTCACAAAGAAGAACTTGCGCCCGCAATCAAAAAGCAAACTCGTCTTGAAATACTACCCGAGCATATTGAAATGGATAAACCTATTAAGGAAGTGGGGGAGCATGAAGTGACTGTAAAAATACAAGAGAAGAGTGTTAAGTTTAAGGTCATTGTGACGGCAAGCTAATCAAAAATCCCGCTTTGCGGGATTTTTGATTCTTAGATTTAGCTTACCTGTATAACTTTCTTTACCACAACTCTATTGTCAAAATGGACTTTCCTCTTTTTCTTCATTGATACTACTCCGTCAACCAGTGAGAAAAGCGTATGGTCTCTGCCCATACCAACATTTTTCCCGGCTAAGACATCGGTGCCTCTCTGACGCACAAGAATAGAACCTGCCTTGGCAATTGCTCCGGGAGTTACTTTGATGCCAAGATATTTTGGATTTGAATCTCGGCCGTTTTTGGTTGATCCACCTGCTTTTTTTGTTGCCATCTTTTTCTAGCTATTAGCCTTCAGCTTTTATACAATTAGTCCATGAGTATAAACCAAGAGTCCAAACTTGGCAATACCCCTCAAGATAAGGTAATTGAGGAGGAATTTGACATTGTGCCCATAGGTGAAAAGCCTAAAAAATCATTAAAGTCGCATATTTTCAATATCTCTCTCGTCCTTTTAGTGGCGCTTGCTTCTTTTGGACTGGGGAGACTTACAATCTATGAAGAAAGGAGAGTGCCTGTGGAAATAAAATTCTCGCAAGCGCAAAGCAACATTTTACAAGCGCCTTCAGAGGCGGCTTTTGAAACAGGTGAGGTTAGAGGTGTGAGTACGGCTGGTACTGAAGTTGGTGGGGAGGTGGTAGCGTCAAAAACAGGCAAGAAATATCACTATCCATGGTGCGCTGGAGCAAAACAGATTTCGGATAAAAATAAGATCACTTTTGCCTCGGCAGAGGAAGCCAGGAAGGCTGGATATACTCCTGCCGCAAACTGCAAGGGACTTAAATAGTGTCTTTACGTTTGCCTTATTACGTTCTAGGATAGCGGCATGATAGTTATAGACATAGAAACAACGGGGACAAACCCTTTTAAACACTCAATCTTAAGTTTGGGAGCTGTCGATTTTAGAGCGCCTGAAGTTCAATTTTACGAAGAGTGTCGGATTTGGGATGGAGCCAAAGTTGAAGAAGAAGCTTTGGCAGCTAATGGTACAAAAGTTGAAGATTTAACTGATAAATCAAAACAGACTGAAGAAAGCTTGGTAAAAAATTTTCTAACGTGGCTTGAGGAAAGAGACGACATGAGAATTGCTGGTCAAAGCGTTTTCTTTGACAGAAGTTTTATTGAGTCCGCCTCGGCTCGTGCTGGTATACCTTCAAAACTTTCTTACAGAGTTATTGATCTGCATTCCATCACTTTTGCGCACATGATAAGGCGAGGGATTGAACCTCCTGTTCTAAATAGGAAAACAAATCTAAATTCAGACAAAATAATGGAATATGTGGGGATTCCAGCAGAACCTCGACCACACATAGGACTCAATGGCGCGCTCTGGGAAGCGGAAGCATTCTCTAGACTTCTCTATGATAAGCCTCTACTTACTCAATTTGAAAAGTATCCAGTGCCGTGGATAAGCGCTCAATAAGCTAAAGCGCTTTAATGTTAGTTTTTGATTTAGAATACTTCACTAGTTAAGTATTCTAGTGTAAAATGAGTTGATATAGCCTGCGGGCTTTTTTCTATGGAAAGACGAAAAAAGCGGTTTAAGAATTTTTTAATCTCACTCCAAGTGGGCTGGTTTTTGGCGTTTAGGCAAGTAAAACGCTCTAGCGTTGCTACGACCTTGCTAATAATCTTTGTGATGACGCTCACTTTCCTTAACCTTGTCGTCGTAAGAGGGGTGCTTGTGGGGCTGCTACAAGGGTCCACGGATGTATACAAGTCCAGATTTGCTGGAGACATAATTATAACAAATCTGCCCAAGAAGAATTATATTGAAAATAGTCCCTCAATTATTGAAATTGCCGGCAATCTCCCGTGGGTGGATAAGCTCACGTATCGCTATGTGGAGGGAGCAAGTGCAGAGGCAAACTATAAAACCAGAATAGATTTTACAGAGGAACCTGATACGACAGCTGGTTCTGTCGTAGGTATTAATCCTGCACTTGAAGATGCCGCTACTCATATTTCAAATACTGTGGTGGAAGGAAGGTATCTTACGGATAATGACGCGGAAGGGATATTGATTGGGGCAAATATGCTCAAAAAATATCTTGATATTGAGGCTCCAGGCCTAACCTTGCTTGAGAATGTGGCTATAGGGGACAAAGTGCGACTGACAATTGGCGAAAATCGGAAAGAGTTCGTCGTACTCGGTTTTCTTCAGAGTAAAGTGGATCAGATTGATTTTCGCATGTTTATTTTAGATACCACATTCCGAAATCTTGCGGGTAGGGGAGACTATAACGTAGATGAGATTGCTTTGGTCTTAAAAGAAGGAGCTGACGAGCAGGTGGTGAAAGAGGCGCTCATGGCGTCAGGTGTTGGGGAATATGCTCGAGTGCAGACTTGGTTTGAATCTCTTCCAAAGTTTCTGTTGGATATTCAAAATACATTCGGGCTCCTTGGCAATGTCGTAGGTTCAATCGGACTGGTAGTCGCTTCTATTACAATATTTATCGTGATTTTTGTTAATGCTATAACACGTAAGAAATATATCGGAATACTCAAAGGCATCGGTATCGATAAGACAGCTATAGAATTTGCATACGTGCTCCAAGCGTTTTTCTATGCTTCAGTCGGAGTGCTTGCGGGCATGGTGATTGTATGGGGCTTCCTAGTGCCTTTTGTCGCCGCTCATCCTATTAAATTTCCGTTTAGTGATGGAATTTTAGTGGCAGAAGTGCCAAATACAATCGTGCGAGCGGTGCTTCTCATAATAGCGACTCTCATTGCGGGATATATTCCAGCGCGTATTGTCGTTAAACAAAATACGCTTGATGCGATTCTTGGAAGGAAGTAAATATACGGATACTATGATTATTGCAAAAGATATCGTAAAGACATTCAAAAGTGGAGAAAAAGAACTCTCTGTTCTTAAGGGCATTTCGTTTGAGGTTAAGTCTGGAGAGTTTCTGTCCATTACCGGCAGGTCTGGGTCAGGCAAGAGCACTTTAATGTATCAGCTCGGTCTGTTGGATGTTCCCACATCGGGAAAAGTCATTATTGATGGTAAGGATGTCTCAGATTTGAGTACGGATGAAAGGACGTGGGTTCGTCTCTCTGATTTGGGGTATATTTTCCAGGATTATGCTCTTATTCCCGAGCTTACGGCGCTTGAGAATGTGCTCATTCCTTTGATGATGCTGGGCCTTACTCTCAAAGACGCGGAAGCAAAAGCTGTGAAAGCGCTTGAAAGAATCGGACTAGGTGAGAGACTAGGCAATGTGCCGAGCCAGCTTTCGGGAGGCGAACAACAAAGGGTTTCAATCGCCCGCGCCATTGCCCACGAGCCGAAAATTGTTTTTGCCGACGAACCTACAGCGAATCTGGACAGCGAAACTTCCAAGGTTGTCCTTCAAAATTTCATTGAACTTAATAGAGAAGGTCAAACAATACTGATGGTAACTCACGAGCCAGAGTATGCCGCCCTCACTGATAGGATAATCACACTTTCGGACGGGATGATAGTGTCAGATACAATAAATAAGAATAAAAGATAAAAGTTATAATAAACATTATGAAAATTAAAACTAGCAACATCATTGGAGCCTTCAAACGTAATCCGAAAAAAAGCGCCTTAGGAGCTATCGTCATTGCCTTTATCATCTGGCAGGTTTTTGGTGGCAATGGTGAGGCCGTATCGGATATTACAATCGTGCGAGGCGACATTACTCAAGAAGTTGCGGTAACAGGCAAAAGTGTGTCACGAGCGGAAGTAGAACTCGGCTTTGATCGCGGGGGGAGGGTTGCAAATGTCAGCGCTCCGCTAGGAACCAGGGTTGTAAAAGGAGAAATCATTGCTTCTCTTGAGAACAGCGATTTGCAGGCTGATTTGGCTAAGGCGAGGGCTAGTCTATCCGAGGAAAGAGTGAAATTAGAGGAAATTAGAAAATCAAGCACAAGCGGGTATAGTGACGCGAGATTAAATCTCATCGCTTCAATCAAGGATGCTTATGTAAAAGCAGATGACGCAATCAGAAATAACGTGGATCAATTCTTCAAGAATGCTCGACAGTACAACACGTATATTGAGTTCTCGTTTGTTGATGATGATTTCCAATACAATTTCCCTCTGGACAGTAACCTTAAATCAACTATTAACATCGGAAGGGTTGAGGTTGAAGAAATCTTGAAAGCTTGGGAGAAATCGATACCTTCAATCAGCGCTACAGCCGATTTGAACACGCATGTTAAAACTGCGGAATTGAATCTTGATGAAATAAAAATCTTTCTAAACAATGTCGCATTGGCGGCAAACTCGCTGGAGTCAACCAATTTTACTTATGAGCCAACAATTGCGGGGTACAAATCTACTGTGGCCGATGCTCGCACGAGTATCGCAACCGCTATTTCCAACTTGAACTCGGCAAAGGAGAAGTTCACATCAGCCCCGGTAATTTCTGGCGCAGACGGAGTATTTACTGATGTATTGGTGCAGGAGGCGAGAGTCTCTCAATTTGAAGCATCTGTTGCGGCCGCTCAAGCACAAATTGTTAAGACTCTCATTTATTCGCCGATAAATGGTCTTGTGACAAAACAGGATGCGAAGGTGGGAGAGACGGCTACTGCTGGCGAGAAGCTCGTCTCAATAATCTCTGACAGCGAAATGGAGATTGAGGCTAATGTGTCTGAAGTGAATATTGGCAAAGTGGCAGTTGGCAACAAAGTCTTCATCATTTTTGACGCGTTTCCAGGGAGAGGTTTTACCGGGACGATTGTATATATTGAACCCGCAGAGACTTTGATAGACAATGTCGTAAATTACAAAATACGAGTCTCTGTGGACGGAGATCTAAGCGACCTTAAGAGCGGACTTACCGCAAATCTGAAGATTGTGACCGCCATGAAGTCCAATGTGGTGAAGTTGCCCGCTTATGCTGTAATTCGTGAAGATGGAGAAAGCAGTGTAACAGCGCTTAGGAACGGCAAGGAGGAGAAAGTAAAGATTACGACAGGTATATCGGGTGTAGACGGAAGTGTGGAAGTTGTCTCCGGGCTCAATGAAGGAGACATCATACGAGTGATAAACAAGAAATGATAATTAAGAAGATAAGGAAATGAGCATTGAGGAAAATCCCATTCTCAAAATACAAAGGTTTGTATTTATCTTAGAGAAACACTTTGATAGAGAGCTCTTGGAAAATTTTGACATAAGTTTCTCTCAATTCCGAATTATGGCAATGATAGAGAAGTGCCCAGGTTCATCGCAAAAACTGATTGCAAATATGCAGGATACCACTCAAGCCGCTGTTTCAAGACAAATAGAAGCGCTTGCTCGGCATGGACTAGTAGCGCTTGGAACGAATAGCACTAATAGAAAAGAGCACAATCTCCATCTTACTCACAAGGGCACAGTGGTGTTTGAAGGAATGATTAAGCACGCGAACAGATTACTCAATCATACGCAAAACACTCTGAATAAAAGACAGAAAGTAGAGTTTGCCGCGATTTCCGAGGCATTGCTTGAGATGGTGAGGAAGGAATATGGGATAGGCGCAGTGTACTGACAAAACTAGACAAAACAGTCTAAAAGTGGGATAGTGTAACTTACTGAAATACGGCTTAAAATAAAGAGATTAGGGTCATTTTTACGTTAAAAATGCTTGACTGGAGCATCTGGATATGCTATCATGTATGTAATCCAGTGAAGAGCTGGATTTTGCTTTCTCACCAAATATCGTCGTGATATGAGACAAGTAAGTGCTATGCCGTCCCGTAGGGCTATGCCCAAGCGGGCAACGAAAGAATTAACATAACTAATTTTGTATTTTTAATCTAACGACTATCGGGTTACTCGCTGTCGTTTCTGGATTTAGCAACTTGGGAGACCCCTCTGACATTACTCCCACACTTTCAGTGGAGAATACTGAAATAGCAGTGGTAGAGGAAATAGAGGAGACTGAACAAGTTTTGACAACCAAAGAGAAGGTAGAGCAGTATTTCGCAGATACTCCTATCATGGTGGATATTGCACGGTGTGAATCACGCTTTGTCCATTTAAACAAAGATGGAAGTATTCATCGCGGAAAGCTGACTCCTGCTGACGTAGGCGTGATGCAGATCAATGAGAGATATCACCTCAAAACGTCAAGGAAGCTCGGTTATGACATCTACACTCTTGAAGGAAATCTAGGGTACGCCCGATATCTCTATGAGAAGCAGGGAGCGCGCCCTTGGCTTGCATCGTCCCAGTGTTGGGCGAAATATTCAGAAATCGCAAAGAGCTAATTTTTTCCGAAAAGGAAAACAAAACCCCGTCAGCCTGAGGCTGACGGGGTTTTGCGTGTGTCAAATATCGCGTGTCTGGACATGCAATCCTGTTGCTCTCCAAAAATGAATACCACAAATTAAAAGTAAAGTGGAAGTAAAAGCTGAAACTAAGCAGTAACTGCAGAGCGAATTGATAATAAACACCTGCACGTATACAAACCAAAGTGAAAACAGAAAGCCAATTACAGACATGAGCGCCATCACTTTGAACGCGCGAGCGTCTTCTTTATCAATATAGTAGAGCATAAGCACTAGCATAAAGAGATAGTAAAGTGAGCCAAGCAGTGATACCGGGATTCCTAGGATTTTAGAATACACGCTTGTTGTTACCACATCACAGCCTTGTGTAATAAAACAGGGAGGGACAATACCGACAAAGTGATTAAGGGTCAGATATGCAGCGTCCACAAAGCCTACAAAAGCTACAATAAAGAAGAAGGAGATCGTGTACTTTGAGATGGGTTTCATGCTATTTGGCAATTTCAGCTTCCACTTGAGCAAGCAGAGCATCGCCACTTTGGCTATTGTCATAGAGTACGCCATTTATATATATAGTCGGAGTAGAGTTTAGCTTAAGTGAGATCGCGTTTTTAAGATCTCTTTCAACCCTGTCTTTGGTTTCAGTGGATGCCGCATCAGATCTAAATTTAAGTAAGTCAAGACCAAGTTCCGTGGCGTATTTTTCAAAGTCTGCATTATCTCTTTTCGTTGACCAGTCACTCTGATTTTCAAAAAGTTTTTCAGACATTTCCCAAAATTTTCCCTGCTTACTTGCGGCTTCAGCAACATAACTTGCGGCTTCCGCTCTGAAGTGAATAGTCTTGAGAGGGAAGTGTCTGTAAACGAGTCTCACATCGTTGGGGTATTTCTGCGCAATTCCGACAAGAAATGGAGCGTACGATGCGCAAGCTGGGCACTGAAAGTCACCATATTCCATGATGGTTACTTTGGCGTCAGACTTGCCCAATACGTGATCATCCAGAAGTATTTCAAAGGTCGCTGTGGTCTCCGCATTGCCTGCTAAAGGAGGCAATGAGGTGTTTTTGCCAGCGGCCCACATGGCTACCAGGGCGCCTGCCAAGATTACAAAAAAACCAATGAGCCAAATATTTTTCTTCATGTGATTTAGATTATTGCCTCATTCTACTACACTTAATCTGCCCGACCAAACTTGCAAAGAGCGTAATTTATGTTATTTTCTCTAGGTAGTTCCTGCAATATCACAGTTATCCTCCGGGGGATATGATGATTCAGAAAGCAACGCTTCGGGTCAATGTGGGATCGCGTGACAGGGTCATCCACGGGTATTTGGTCCCCAAGGCTGCCGGTCGCGGAAGCGAGTGCTTCATCGGTTTCCATGATTCTGGCACTCTCACGATTATTCGAGGCGATGCAAGTTCATGGACAAGAACATTCGGCTCCGCAAGAGGCGAGCTCAGTGAATCGCAAGTCGGCGCCATTGAGTCTTGTCTTTGTTATGATGAAATCAATTATGTGGTGACGGAGAGGACTCTGAAAGAAAAAGGCGTTGCTGAAGCGGCACTCAAGCGAGAGCATGGACAGGCTTCGACGGCCTTTACATTCAGCGAAGCGGTTGTAACAACCTGACATGAGAGACAAAAGACCAAGGAGAAATCCCTTGGTCTTTATATTTTTGTAGTTATCCACAAGTGGGTGCTGGACAGGTGAACGCTAGTTCACCTATAATTATCTTAACAATAATTCATTAGTCATTGCTTGCTATTTTTTACTTACATGTCTCAAAGAAAATTAATTACAACAATAAATAGGGAATTAAATTATCTAAACGAGGTGATTGACCTCAAGGTTATTCAGGGAGCTTCGTATAAAAAGGAGGCCAAACGCCACAAGCTTCTGCTAAGAATGCTAGGCGAGGTTTCAAGACAGACTCGATCTGTGCCAGCATTTAGTTTTCTATCGCTATTTTTATAAATCATATGCAAGGGAAAAAAGAAGAACAAAAAAATAAACTTCTCGCGTTTTACAAGACAAACAAGCGTCTTCCGGGGTACAAAGAAATTATGGAGATGTGCGGATTTAAATCTAAAAACTCTGTTTACAAACTCATTGAATGGCTTGTGAAGGAAGGGGTAGTGTCCAAGGATTCCCAAGGTCGCCTCACACCTATGCGACTTGTGGGGAATATTCCATTACTTGGTTTAGTAGAGGCTGGTATTCCCACCGACACTGAAGCTCAAGATTTAGACACAGTAAGTCTTGAAGAGTGGCTTGTGGACGACAAGCAAAAAACTTACATGCTTGAAGTGAAGGGAGACTCAATGATTGAAGCGCACATAGAAGAAGGTGATTATGTTTTGGTGGAGAGGCGAGGGGAGCCGAGAGTGGGGGATATTGTGATTGCGGAAGTAGATGGTGGATGGACGATGAAATATTTTCGCCGTGACAGGAAAGGTCAAGTCTACCTAGAACCTGCAAATAAAAATTATGACAATATTTATCCAGAAGACACTTTTCGTGTAGCAGCTGTGGTAAGAGCGGTGATTAGGAAGTACTAAACTCATGGTATCTTGTTTACATGAATACAACTGAAGATAAGCCTAAGGTTGGGATTGGGGTAATGATCATAAAAGACGGAAAGGTCCTAATGACTAAACGTAAGGGTTCACATGGCGCAGGAGAGTATTCATTTCCTGGTGGACATTTGGAATACATGGAATCCTTTGATGAGTGCGCTATCAGGGAAACCAAGGAAGAATGTGGTTGTGATATAAAAAACATAAAATTTCTCTATGTTACAAATATTAAAAAGTATGCGCCCAAACACTTTGTTCATATAGGTCTGGTTGCAGATTGGGCAAGCGGTGTGCCTAAAATTATGGAGCCTGACAAGGCAGAGGAGTGGAAGTGGTATGAAATGGATAAATTACCTCCAAATGATTCTCTGTTTGAGTTTTGTAAGCTATCTTTTGATTCTTATAAAACGGGCAGGACGTACTATTCTTCAGAGAAGGACATTTAATCAAGAATAGGCAGACTTTATCTTAAAATTCAGTATAGACAAGTATGCAAAGCCGTGTTTTGATGCGATATCCACCTTTTCGCACTGGTTCAAATGCGAGATAATATTACCAGCATGAAAGAAGAAATATCAATGAGTGAATCGCATGATGTGCACGTTGCTTCCGCTCCAAATTTGATGGAGGACCCTGCTGAAGCAAACATTTGCATCTCTTGCCAATAGCTTTTTCAAAACCATCCCCCACATAATATGTGGGGGATGGTTTTGTTTGTGATTTGTATAAAAAACGTCCCCCGTACCTTGCAGTACGGGGGATAGACCTCAGAACCAGACGCGAGACCGAGTCTCCAGTGATACCTCACTCTCCAACGGAGTACCAGTTCGTATGATCCCGTTCTCATCTAGGACGTCCACTGTGATTTTAGCAAGTGGACGAGCCTTGCCGGGGCCAGTTATGATGACACCGACTCCTTGCATGTTGTTGCCATTACTCTCGTTTATGAGTTCTGAGGTGATGCCGTGCGCTTTGGCAAAAAAGTAGGCTGACATCAGATCAGGGAAGTAGCCGACGTAGGCCTCCTCGGCATCCTTGCGAGGTTGCAGATAATAAATTCGGTACCACGTGGCAGTGGCTCCGGCCGCACACTCTGCCGTTCGCGCTGTTGAACCAGACATCTCATATCTCCTTGTCGGTATGATTTTGCAAATACTCCAGAAATATTATAACACATAAACTGAAACATGCAAATAAGACTACGTATACCATTTTGATATCATTGAATGATGAAAGTTATCTTAATGCACGGAAAACATGCTGACCCAACACAGAAATGGTATCCATGGCTTGCTAGTGAAATGGGGAAGCGGGGCATTGAATTTATTGCGCCTGCTCTGCCGCATACAGATGAGCCAGTCTTTGAAGAATGGCTATCGGAAATTGATAAGTGTAATCCAGATCAAGACACAATCATGGTTGGACATTCACGTGGTGGTGTCGCTGTATTGCGCTGGCTTGAAAGACAACCTGAAAATATAAAAGTTAAGAAAGTTATTTTAGTTGCGACAAATGGCGGAAAAATTGAAGGAAGTAAAATCGCTCAAAAATCAAATCCAGGCTTCTATACGGATAGGGGATATGACTTTGAACGCATTAAATCGCATTGGGACTCTTTTGTGGTTCTACATTCAAATGATGACAATGTCGTTCCATTCAGCGCAGGAGTTGAAAATGCAAAGGGTTTAAATGCAAAGATATTAGAGTTTACAGATCGCGGACACTTCGGCGACAACATTAATTCAATCTCGGAGTTACTTGAAGCGCTTCAGTAGGCCTATTCTTAGAGGGGAGGGCCTATATATAAAATATAAGTATGTCGCACAATATATCTTTGCGGTAATGCTCCTATAGAGACTCTAGGATAGGCACTCCCCCGCCATTATTTCAAAATTTTGTTTGTAACTTCAAATTTATTATTTATATTTCTTTTCTTATTCAAGCAGACTCTCCCACCACCCAGAAGTAAAATGCATAAATGCGTACAACGGTACGTAAATTGGGATCAACAATATAAAAAGTATTAGTTTTGGTTTTAACATTTATTTTGCCAGCCTGTTTACCGTTTTGGTATTCAGACTCGTTAAATTAGCTTCAAAATCAGCTTTGTGAGTCAACCCAACCCTTTAGGATGTCAAATCCGGCTGTTATTGCATGCCAAATGACTCCAACTATAATCTCATTCCAGACATATAAGAAAGGCTCTTTGATGATACTGGTCCAGATGAGGAGCACAAATCTCTTTATATAATCCCAGACTTCCATTACATCCGGCGATTTGATGAAATCAATTACATTCCAGTTGAAAAAATATTTCAAAAGCGCGAGCGCAATCACAAGTGCAATGATTGCGCTTATGAAGCCCTGAGAATGTTTTTTCGCACTATCATTCATGTGTTTTGATCAGTGCTTTGGTATTTTAGTTGATTGGAGGCAAGTAAGCAAGTGGGTCCAAATACGCTTGAGAACTAACAACAGGGATTGAAACCTGTTTGCAGAACTTGCTTTGAGAATATTTTTGAATAGAAACTCCTTGACTCGCATATAGACCCAAGTGCAAATGTGGTCCTGTGGAATATCCTGAACCAAAGCTTCCCGGCTGACCGCCAGAGAGTCCTATTACTTGTCCGCCATTCACACTTTGCCCTAAGGCAACTTTAGTGAGAGATAAGTGGGCATAGAAGCTGGAAAGGCCGTTTGGATGCTTCACAAGGACCCATCGGCCGTAGGAGTAGCATCCGGCTTGCTCGTCTGTATTGCCAGTCCCCTCCACTACCCCACCCAAAACAGCTTTTACTGGAGTGCCTGTTGTTGCCCTGAAATCAGCTCCATTATGAGTACCTGAAACATAGAGTCGCTTGGAATCCACAGTTTTTCCAAATCTCTGCGTAATCGTTACGCTATCAAGCGGCCATTGCAGAACTCCCAAGCGTTCTGTTGGCAATTTTGACTTATCAATGGCGATTTGAAGCTGTGATTCATATAGATAGAGTTCTTGCTCAAATTTCTTGCCAAGTTCAATATTTCTTTCAAGCATCTTCTTGTATTCTGCTTCTTTGCTCTGTGTTTGGGTAAGTAGAGTGGTTTTGGCTTTCTTATTTTGTTCCACTACCACTTTTTGGTCAGATAGATCGCCTTTGAAGGAAACCAGCTCTACCTTCTTTGTTTCATTCTCTGTTTTCTTTTCTTGAAGCTCACTTTTGACTATTCGCAGGTCGCGAGTAAATCCTCGGATAGATTCCTGGAAACGCTTGAGGGTCTCTACCGAATTCCAAAGCTCGTTGATATCCTCGTATTGAAGAACCGCAGTTACCAGTGATTGGTCGTCTGCAATCTCAAGTCCGCGAATTGTTTCAGCAATAGCTTTTTTGTTGTTTTCAATCTGTGTTTCTCTGTCAATAATCTCTATAGCTAGTTTTTTTATTGAAAGCTCTGTTGATCCAATTTTTGTCTGCGTCACCTTTATATCATTTTGAAGTTTCTTCTGTGTGGTATCTAAACTTTTGACAGCCGACTGCAGGGTTTTCGCCTGCTTGTTAGTCTCTAGAATTTGCGCCTCTAAAATCTTATTTTCCGCATCCAATCGTTCTTTTTCAAGACGTTTTTTTTCAATTTCTCTCTGAAGCTCCTCTACAGACAAGGCCTGAGCTTGTACTTGATCAAATACAACGCTAGGTAAGAAACATAGTGTCAATAAAATAATGAGAGCAAATTTCCGCATTTTTATTATAAAAGTTTTTTCAGTGCTTCATTTAGTCGCAGAATTGTTTCTTCTCTACCTAAGATATAGGAGAGTGTAAATGGGTCAGGAGATTTCTCCTTTCCCGAGAGAGCATATCTAACAGGCCAAAGCACATTACCCCTCCCCTCTTTTTCAGCGTAATCCCAGATAGCGTTTTTTATATCCTCAGCATTCCAGTTATCGTCACTGATTTCCTTAAAAAGTGAAATGGCTTCACCTATGTGACGTGAAATGGTACCTAGATCTTTCTCATTTTTCCACAGTAACTTGGTGGCCTCATATTGAGGTTTTTCAAAAAGGTAGTCTAAATCGCCATTTTCAGTCATTTGAGCTACATCCTGCCACACCGTAATACGCTCAAAAATGCTTTTATAGCTTCGTTTTAGGACACTTTCATCTATTTCCCAGCCCTTTTCCTTAAACCTAGAGGAAGCTCTGATTTGGGCTCCAATCTCCCTCAAAACCACCTCCTCAGGAAGCCTTTTCATGTGTTCCTTATTTACCCACTTGAGCTTCTCTTCATCAAAAATTGCTCCGCTTTTTTGGACTTTTGAGAGATCAAAACTCTCAATGAGCTCATCCGTGGAAAATATTTCTTGGTCTGTGCCGGGATTCCATCCAAGCAGAGCAAGATAATTAACTACTGCCTCAGGAAGATATCCTTTTTCTTTGTAATACCGGAGTGAAACAGCCTCTCCATGCTTGCGCTTAGAGAGCTTGGATCTGTCCTTTGCCAGTATTAGTGGTAAGTGCGCGTAAATAGGTCTTTTTGCTCCGATTGCGTCCTGAATCAGTATTTGTCTGGGAGTATTTGATACATGATCTTCACCACGAATAATATGAGTAACGCCGATCTCATGATCATCTATCACTACCGCCAAATGATAAAGAGGTTCATTTATATTTCGCGCAATAACAAAATCTTTTAGTTCAGATGTGTCAAAAGTCACGTCACCACGAATCAAATCATTAAATGTGATTTGAGAATTTGGATTTTTGAACCTTACCACTTCCTTATTCTCACCCTCTGCTTCCTGCGAAACGTATGCGTAGCCGTCGGCAATAAGTTTCTTCAAATATTTTTGATAGATTTCAGTGCGTTCTGACTGGTGCCAAAGCTCTCCATCTCTTTTAATTCCAAGCCACTCTAGGCTTTCAAGCATATTCTCCTCATACTCCTTCTTAGATCTGGTCTTGTCAGTGTCTTCAACTCTGACGATAAAATCTCCGCCGTTTCTTTTAGCAAATAAATAGTTGAACAATGCAGTTCGTGTATTTCCAAGGTGAAGTAAACCAGTTGGTGATGGCGGAAATCTAGTAACAATTTTTTTTGAACTTTTCTCTTGCATTGGATTTTAAACTTCACACTAGCTGCTTTTAAGTCTCGTGTCTAAGCGCAATCTTCACGAGTTCTTCCGCAATTTGTTTTCCAGCGTCCTTACGTACAGATGACACGGAGCTCGCCTTCATTTTTTCGTAAATCGCTTTGTCTGCCAATATGCGATTGATTTCCGCGTTCAAAATGTTTCCGGTTAGATTGGCTTCCTCTATTACAATTGCCGCGCCAGTACGGGCATAGGCGTAAGCGTTTTTGATTTGATCATGGCTTACTTTCTCCGAAATTGGAATGATAATGGCGGGCACTCCCCAAGCTGCAATTTCAAAAATGGTAGATCCTGCCCTTGAAATTACCAAATCAGCCGCTCCAGAAGCGCTACGTAGAGTTAGTTTATCCAAATAAGCGTATGGTTTGTACCTGTTTCTATATTGAGAATTCACAAGCACCGCATCTACAATTTTTTTTGTTTCCTCTAAGTTGTCCTTTCCGATCTGATGTATGACTTGATATTTTTCAAGCAGGCTTGGCAGGGCCTCCATTATCACGTCATTAATGTTCCTTGAGCCAAGTGAGCCACCAATAATAAAGATAGTCTTTAGATTTGCATCAAGGCCAAGGTACTCATGCGCATTTGTGATCAGAGGCATGAAGAGCTCCTTGCGAATTGGATTACCTGTGAGAGCCACTCTGTCCTTGGGGAAAAATTGGGCAGCTTCTGGATAAGATACAGCTATTCGTTCCGCAAACTTGCCTGCCCACTTGTTTACTCTCCCCGGTACAGCGTCAGATTCATGGATGACAACAGGTATTCGCAATAGTCGCGCGGCAAAAAGCGCTGGAAAGCTTGCGTAACCGCCTTTGCCAAAAACTACATCAGGATAAATCAGGAATATTTCCCATAGTGAACGGATCACTCCCCAACCAGTCTTAAATAGGTCAAAAAAATTTAAAATGGAAAAGTATCTGCGGATTTTTCCTGCGTAATTCTTTTTGTAGATTAAATGATTATTGAAAAGCTCTCCCGCATCAAATGGTGTGGGTGACATATAATAAAGCTCGACATCAGCGAGCTTGTTTTGCTCCTTTATATTATTTACCTCCTGCGCAACAGAAATAATCGGGTAAAAATGACCTCCAGTTCCGCCCCCAGTGAATAGAATTTTCATTTAATGTTTTTTGGCTTTGATCGGGCCTGCTTGCCGACGAACAGGACTTCTAACGTGATTTGTCCTTTTATAATTTATCTCGCCTTTTTTGAGACGTTAAGCACAATACCCATAAGACCCAAGGTGATAAACAGAGCCGTGCCGCCGTGGCTTACGAAAGGCAGTGGAATGCCTGTAAGCGGCAAGACTCCAAGCATAGCGCCAATATTAACAAAAGCCTGCGACACAATGAGTATAACAATTCCGACGATAAGCAGTCTACCGAAGGAGTCGTCAGTACGAGTGGCTATTTTCATGCCTCTAAGTGTAAAATACAAGAACAAAATAATCAGAAACATCGCTCCTATAAACCCGAATTCTTCTGCGGCTACGGCGAATATGGAGTCTCCAATTGGTTCAGGAAGAAAATTAAATTTTTGAATGCTTTGTCCAAACCCTCTTCCCGAGAATCCTCCAGAACCAATGGCGATTAGAGACTGTTGGATTTGATAACCTGAAGTGAGTTCGTTGTTAGTTGGATTTACATATGTAAGAAGCCTCTGTTTAACGTAAGGTCTGAATGCGGCTATGAGTAGAAGGCCAAGCACGGATACAATAGCCACCACCAAAATATGCCTCCACTTCCCTCCCGCAGATAGAAACATGGCAAAACCTGAAATCATAATGACAGCAAAAGTATCAGTATCCGGCTGATTCAGGAGGATAAACCCGACTAATCCCAAAATGACAAGAAGCGGAATAAGTCCATACTTTAATGTCGTAATTTTCTCTCTTATTCCAGATAGCCAAGTCGCCACGTAAATAATGAAGGCGCCTTTTAGGAATTCAGATGGCTGTAAAGAGAACCCCCCAATTGATAGCCAACGTTTGGCTCCCGCGTGCTCAAATCCAAGCGGAGTAAAGACTAAAGCTGTGAGTATGAGAGTTAGTCCGAATAGGTAGAAAGAATATTTTCTCCAAAATTTATAAGGTATTCTCGATGAGATTATTAGAGCTAGAGTGCCGCCAAAAAGACCAAAAAATGTCTGTGAGAAAGCGACATTTGAATACTTGTCTCCGGCTTTTGCCAATAGGCCAAGCGAGGCTGAACTAAATATGAAAAAGCCGAAAACTATTAAAACTATGACCGATATCAAAAACGGTTTGTCCACAACTTTTCGCATTGTCTATGATTATAGCACTAGAAAAAAGCACTTTATGGGTGTACTACCCCACCAGCGCTAAGACGACACCTAAGATTGCAAAAATAACCCCTATAATCCAATACCTCATTGTCACTTTGTATGAAGGCCAGCCTATTACCTCAAAATGATGGTGAATAGGAGCCACAAGAAACACTTTTTTATTGCGATATTTTTTTGATAAAACTTGAATTACCACTGAAAGAGTCGTGATTACCAATGGCATTGCAATAACTGGAAGAACTATTATTCCGTATCCCCCACCAAGTGTGTCTGTCATAAATGCCACTACTCCCAGAGTCATTGTAAGCCCCATAGTGCCCGTCTCTGACATATAAAATCTTGCGGGTGGAATGTTGAACCACAAAAAAGAAAGAATTCCTCCGACGACAGTCAAGCAAAAAGCAGCTAGGTCAATTTGCTGTTGATAAAAAGCAATGCCTGCGTATGCCGCAAACATTGTCGCGAAGACTCCACCCGCGAGCCCATCCAAACCGTCTATCACTCCCCCCGAATAGAGAGCCATCAAGATTAGAGCGAAGAAAGGTATAAATAAATATCCAAGAGGCAGAAACAGATCGCCGGGAAGTCCAATTACTGAAACGTCCAATTTAAAATAAAACCAAGAACCTGCTATTAGTCCAAGTAAAGCTACAATAATCAATCTCTTTTTAAGTGAAAGCCCTCCAGCCATATTGTCTCCTGTACCTCGCACTTCCAGTAAATCATCCGACAATCCAAAAGAAGCGCCTAAAATTAGCATGAACAAAGGTAACCAAGTCTGATTTCGACTAATAAAATCAAGCTTGACTGCAATCTCCGATGGTAAAAATTGAGCAGCAATCCAAATAATCAAAGCGGACAAAAATACTGAAATCCAGATAATCATGCCCCCCATTCTAGGCGTATTGACCTCTCTCTCTTTATGAAGTTCATTAAAGATGGGAGTGCTGTTTCCCGCAAGATCAACTTTCCCCGCCTTCTTCTTCCACATCTTATTTCGGTATAGGAAGTCCGATATAACGGGAGTTATCCCTATTCCTACTATAAAGGAGAGGACTGCTGGCAAGGCGACTTTTACAATGTCGGCAATTATCATTACTTAATATTACTTAAACTTTCATCTAAAGACTACTCTTCCAGCGCTATAGCTTCAAGCGTTTTTCTAGTCAAAAGTTCTACGTCATTAAATCTACCGTCATAGCTTGAGCCCAAGACTAGCACGGCTATAGGTCTAGCGAGTCCGGGGTCAAATATGATAGTAAGGTTTCCGCCAGCAATTTCCGTATAGCCAGTCTTGGATCCAATAATATTCGGTATTGAATTGATTCCAATATTTGTGTTAGTCGCTTTATGATTTAGATTATTCAGAGATTTTAAATATACAGTTTTGTAACGAGTTGCTTCAAATACTTCTGGATGATTTTTCAATGCGTACTCAAGAAGAATTATAAAATCTCTTGCTGAAGAATATCCTCCAGTTTTGTCAGTATCTACATCGAGCCCTGTAACGTTTATGAAATTCGCTTTAGTCATTCCGATTTCCTTAGCTTTAGCATTCATCTTCCTTACAAACTCTTCTAAGCTCAGATTTAGATCCGGGTCTCTTAGCAAGGTCTGTCCAGCTGTAGCCGCAATCGCCGCTGCTGCGTCATTTGAAGAGGAGACAAGAGAGAGGTCAAGCAAATCTCTTAACTTCCATTTTTCATCTTTATACAGGCCGGAATCTCCCTCCTCGCTCAAAAATTCCGCATTAATATCCACAACGGAAAATTTGGGCAAAAGATCAAGAGCTGTAACTGCCGTCATAATCTTGGTAAGCGAGGCCAGTGGCAGACTTTCGTCCGCGTTCTTTTCAAAAAAAACTTTAGAGCGCTTTATGTCATACACCATCGCGGCCTTTGCCTCAAGAGCAATGTTTTCAAACGGGTCTATCTTTGCCAAAACGGCGCTAGGGGCAGAATCATACTTCCTGCTATTTTTTGTTGTGTATAGAGAGACTAGCGAAATCAGAGCGAGAATTAGCAACAAAAAAACGCCAAGATTTATAAGCCTTCTGTCATCAAGCGTATTAAACTGTTCTGTGAAATTATTTTCCGTCACTTTCCGAAATCTCCTTAACACTCTCGTTTTTACTAAACTCCTCAAATTCTCTTAATACATTCTCATATTCTGGCAAGTCCTCAAGCTTATTTATACCCATGTATGAAAGCAGTTCAATTGTCGGTTTATATGAATAGCCTCTGATTCCTCCTTTCTCCACTCTTTCTAGCAGTCCTCTAATCATAAGGTTGCGAATAATGAATGCGGAATTTACCCCTCTAATATAATCAATTTCCTTTTTTGACACCTCTTTTTTATAAAGGACAATTGAAAGTGTCTCAAGTCCGGCTTTTCCCAGATCTCTCGCAAGCTCCTCTTTTGTCAGCTGTTCAATCAATGCGCTTGAATCAGCTGAAGTGCCTAGCATGACCGAATCTCCTTCAGTGACAAGCGTAACCCCTCGCCCGATTAAACTACTCTGCAGTGATTGCAGAGCTTCATTAACCCTAGAAATATCCTCATTGAGTATTTCGGCCAGTTTTTTCCTTTTTACTGGTTCTCCTTTGAAAAATAATATTGCTTCTATATTTGCTTCAAGGTTCATATTTCTAGTATTTCGGTACTCCTAATGCTTTTGTCTCAATATCTATATCTTCGTATATTGAAGATTGAGAAACATCAATAATACCCTGTTTTACCAACTCAAGCATTGCAAGGAAGCTTACTATGATATTCACTTTATCTTCTTTATTAGCGTGATGTGTCGCTCCACTCCCCCCTTTGCTCCCATGAGTTTTTGCAAAATCTGCAAAACTAAGTTTTAGATTTTGACTGACTCGCTCATGTAGACGTTCAATCATGTCTTCAAGAGAGATAATCTTTTGCACTATGACTTTAGGAAGCTTCTCCTTTTTTGGGAGGCTATCAATCACTCTCCTTGCCGCTTCCAAAGCTCTATCGGGAGTTATCTCCTCTGTAGGCGAAAATATTACAGAAAAATTTCTTGATGGATTTTTTGCAAAAATAATCTTTTTCCCAAAAATCTGACTAAGACCGACTGAGAGTTCCTTGAATCTCTTGTACTGCTTAAGTCTAACTTCCAAATCCTCAATACTAGCGTTCTCCTCTTCTGTTAAGGACAGTGTCGGCAGTAGAGATTTTGATTTTATGAGTAGCAGTGTAGAAGCGATTAAAATAAAATGTGCGGTTTGAGCCACAGGGAATGACTCGTGGCTCTTGATGTAATTAATAAAGTCATCCGCGACCTTTGCCAAGGAAATATCGTTTATAAGAAGTTTTCTCTTTTCAATAAGTGAAAGCAAGAGATCAAGCGGTCCCTCAAAAGTTTCTGTCTTTATTTTAAATTCTCTTGAATCAGTCACCTTAACTTATGAACCTTTACGACTAACAAACTTCTAACTGGCTATGGATTAAGCCTCTTAACATCTCTTGGCAGGTATGTGGCTTCACGAACATTTGGAAGGTCCAACATTTTCATTATGAATCGCCCTGGGCCAATGCCCGCTCCGCCATGTGGAGGGCAACCGAATCTGAAAAAGTTTACATAGTCCTTCAGCGCCTCCAAGTCCATTCCCCTCTCTTTTGCCTGTCTTTCAAGGATTTCTGGCCTGTGTTCTCTTTGTGCGAGTGTTGTCACTTCAAGCCCTCTGTATATTAAGTCCGCTCTGCGAGAGTAATCAGGATTATCGGGGTGCCTCATGTGATAAAAGGCTGATTTAGATTTATGATAATCAGTCAGAAAGACAAACTCATGTCCGTGTTCTTTTAGGACATATTCACTCAAAGCTCTTTCTTCTTCAGGCGATACGTCATGCTCTTCCGGTGAAGCAATACCAAGTCCAGCTAAAATTTTCTTCGCTTCAACCATTGAAATCCTTGGGAAAGGTCTTTTTGGAATAGTGATATCCAAGTTTGGAAAAACCGATTTAACCGCCTCAAATCCCGAAACTATCATTCCTTCTTCAAAATCCATGACATCGTGGTGACTTTCAATAAATCCAACCTCAAAGTCCCATCCTGTAAATTCTGTAAGATGTCGGGTGGTAAATGAAAGCTCGGCTCTAAATACCGGCCCTGTCATGAAGACTCTCTCAAAGCCGGAGGCAATAGCCATCTGCTTGTAGAACTGAGGTGACTGGGCAAGGTATGCCTTTTTATCAAAATAATTAACTTCAAACACTTCTGCTCCTGTCTCCGATGGAGTGCTCATAAAAGACGGCGCGTAAAGCTGTGTGAAGCCATTTTCAGACCAGTATTTTCTCCATCCTTTTTCAAACTCAGTCCAGACCTTGAAGATTTCAGCCTTTTCCGGTTTTCTAAGATCAATCCATCTGTAATCAAAACGTATAGGAGCATCTGTCTCCTCCCCGCCCTTTTTGGCATCTACTGGGATTGGCAATACTGGATCTGCCGATGAAAGTATTTCTACTTTATCAACTAGAACTTCCACACCGCCTGGAGCGTTTTTTTCTTCCTTCACTACTCCAGTCACTCTAATCACAGATTCAAGTGACATGTCTTTCGCCAAATCAAATGCTTGGCTGTCTTTCATTACCACGCACTGTATTGTCCCAGATATATCACGAAGTATTACAAAAATTATTTTGCTCTGGACTCTGATTGCGTGCGCAAAACCTTGAAAAGTTTGGCTCTCGCCTGTGTGCATATTTGCGTCCTTTGTATGAATTGCCTTTAACATCTTGTTATTTATCCAAGGTTACTCCCACTTTCATCCGCACATCAGCCATTTTTTCACTTGCTCTCTGCTTGGCCTTTTTCGCTCCTTTTCTCAAGATTTCAATGACTGAAGGAATATCTTTTTCTAGACTGGCTCTCCTCTCTCTAATTGGCGTTACAAATTTTACAATGTTTTTGATTAAAATCTCTTTTGACTCCTTGTATCCAATTCCGCCAGCTTCATATTTGTCTCTCAGTTCTCCAAATTCCGGCCCTTCTGTGAATAATTTGTGTAGAGCAAAGACATTATCAGTCTCAGGATCCTTGGGGTCTTCTACACCCTTTGAATCTGTTGGAATTTTCATTACGGCATCGGCGATTTCCTCATCGGAGGCAAAGAGTCCAATAGTGTTTTTATGGCTCTTGCTCATCTTTTGACCGTCTGTTCCTGGCACTGTTTTTACAGATTCTAAGATTAGCGCCTCAGGCAGTTTAAATGTCTCTCCAAAGATTCTATTGAACTTTTCCGCTGTGTCGCGAGTGATCTCTATATGTTGCTTTTGATCCTGTCCCACAGGCACTACATCCGGGTCATAGAGCAGAATATCTGCGGCCATGAGCATCGGATAATTGAAAGTTCCCACACTCACTTCCTTGCCGCGACTCTCAGCGTCCTTAAAGGCATGAGCTCTCTCAAGGTATGGCACAGTTGTGATTGCTTCAAATATCCATGACAGCTCTGTGTGCTCTGAAATGGCTGATTGCTGGAAGATCGTACTCTTTACAGGGTCAATACCTATAGCGAGATAATCCAACGCAAGGTCCAATATTAACCCCTTCATTTCCTTGCCGTTTTGGACAAAATTTAGCGCGTGATAGTCCGCAATCATAAAAAAGCACTCATAGTCATTCTGTAAATCAACAAATTGCTTCATGGCTCCAAAATAATTGCCAATATGCGGTCTTCCGGTCGGTTTTACGCCAGAAAGCAGTATTTTTGCGTCGTTCATGTGCTTATCATACCAAAACTCACTAGTTTATGAAACGCCACGCTGTCTTTTGCTTATTCGCCTATTCGCGCAAATTAGACCAGATAGTGATGGGATAAATGCTCTGTGATCAGGGAGATTGTAACTCTGTTAGTTTTTTGCTGGGAGCTCTATGTGAAAGGTGGAGCCCTTGCCTTTACCCTCGGATTCAATCCAGATTTGGCCTCTATGGGCTTCTATCATTTGCTTCGCGACATACAATCCAAGCCCTGTTCCGGTTACATTTGTTTTGGAGGCGTCTTTTGCTCTACCAAACATAGAAAAGAGCTTGGGTATTACGTCGGGCTCAATTCCCACTCCAGTATCGCTCACGGTAATATTCACGGTGCTTTTTGTTCTGGAGACCTTCACATCAATTGATCCACTCGGAGTGTACTTGATTGCATTATCTACAATATTCCCTATTACCTGCTTGATCTTGCCCTGGTCAGCATAAACTCTATAGTCGTGCTTAACGTCAGCATCAAAAGTAAATTTAAGTCCCTTTTGTTCAACATTTGGTCTAAGTTCCGCCACAGTCTCTTCAACGAGCTTTCTGACATCAAAATCAGACATCTCATACTTCATTCTCCCCTGCTCTATTCGGGACACATCAAGAAATTCGTTAACAATGACTATGAGACTTTGCGCCGACTTATCAAGTGTTTCAATCACACCTTTGATTTTTTCGGGCATTTCGCCGAAGTCTCCTTCAAGCGCCATTGATGTGTACCCTTTGATTGCTGTAAGAGGAGACCTAATTTGGTGGCTTGCAAAGGAGAGAAACTGCGATTTCATTTGGTCAAGCTCACGAAGTCTTGCATTTGCCTTCTCCAAATCTAGCGCTAGTTTTTCTATGTGTTCTCTTTGCTCAACTTCCCTTTTAACGCTCTTAATCAAGAGGTAACCGAGTGCAGTAAATAAAATTAAGGTAATTACTACGACGTTTCGCACAGTGTCAATGTCCTGAATAAATAAAATCGCAAGAGTCAGCAACCAAATAGCAACCACTAAAAGCTGGCTAGAAATCAGTTTTATGTTAAAAAGATGGTATCTTGCAACTAGATATGAAAGCATCGCAACAAAAATTGGAATTCCAAAGAGCCCATATTGGCCAATTTCCCAATTGACCAGAAGACTTCCTACAACATTTCCCATTGCGAATGAAAAGAGAAAAAAGACAGCACCGCTAGTCATCAATGCTATCTTATTTCTTTCTGATTTATTATGTGTCTGAAAGAATCGTCTAAAGCCAAAACCTAGGATCCACGCAGCAAATATTCCCTCTACTGCATAGCTATAGTAAGGCAGTGGTCCTTCTATGGCTTCTCTCCAACAATTAGTTAAGTCGTAATAACTCAGATTTAGATTGGTCCAGGTAAGAATGACTGTTGGAGAGAGTAATACAAAGACGAGCAATTTTTGTTTAAACAGGATGTCTTTGTTGTCAATAAATGCATACATGAAAAACAGAATCCCAGCATAAATCATCGGCTCAATCATATTTATGATGGACCAGAAGAACATAGTGAATGCAGGTTTTTCAGTTGCCCACAAAATCAAGTCAAAATAGAGCCAGACACATAGGAGGATGGTAGTCATCAAAAACCATCTAGTCGCAAGAGATTTCGAATTTTTAGAAAAAATAAAAAATGCTAACAAAAGGGAAACTACTAGTGGTAATAAGTGAGAGTAATAAATCAGATTACCAAACACGTTATCTGAAAAAACTAGAAGACGTGATGTGTCCCACTCGCATAATTCAATGTATTCAGCGACGGTTCTCATTTGATAATTATTTATTCCTCAAGTAGCGATTCTTGAAAAAGTTGCTCGTCAGTTTCGTAAGATATATCTTCCAAGACTATATATCTGTAATAGGTTGCTACTGTTGATATCATAATTAACAAAGCAAAGAAAACTGTTAATATTTGTGATTTTTTGTCCATTTACTGAATGCTAAATACTCCATACTATTATACATCCTTTTTATTTCTCTTTGAGTACACTTTTTTGAAATAAGCTGGAATATAAGGAATTGCACTAAACTGTTCTGGTGTCAGAAATTCAATAGACCTGATAATTTTTCTGCAATTACGCTCTCCGCATGAACAGGACATTTCCCATCGCTCATCTCCTTCGATGGTAGAATAATCTACAGTAATTTCTTCTCCCTCCTTTATATTTCTCGTGGAGATTATTGTGAGGCCTCGCATTCCTGCATTTGGATTACAGGAGTGATTAAGAAATTTGTGAGGTCTTAGAGGATCAATCCAAATGTTTTTTTTCACCCCCACCCAGTCTGGATTGGATAGGGCGTCCTTTTTATTTCTATTTATCTTAAACTTGAGTGGGCCTAAGATACGAGTAATAACTGATCCTTTAGGAATATTCTCACCTGCAATCAAACCTCGCCCTTCAATCCCACTGTTTCCGACGTAAAAATGTTTCATTTGAACCTAAGCTAGTTTATTATTGAAATTACGACCTATCTTACGATAATCGAGCGCAAATAAAAACATCAAGATGTGTAAAACAAGGAAAGTTACGGGGTATAACATGTCTTCCCATTTTTCCCACCTTATAAATACAGCTATAAGCATCATGGCGTATGCTAATGACCACAGTAGCCATGGAAGGGCATGCTCTGCAATAGGATTTTTCCAAGTATTTATATAGATAGGGATAAATGAAATAATTGCTGTAACAATGAGCAGTGTGTTTGCAACAAAGGGAGAAGACGTTAAAAACCAAACAATGATTATTATGAAATCTGTAATTATCAAACCCCACTCAAATTTGGTAGGACGCGAAAAATGTCCTTTGTATGTAGATGCAATAAAAAATGCAATGGCAGATAGAGCACAGACTATTGGTAGTATATTTTTTATCCAATCATCGCTGACATAGATATAGGAAATTGATTCAAGAGCTGCGCCAAATGCCCAAATTCCCCAGCTTGCGGAATTTGGTTTGATGTGCCCAGAAAAAACCTTCTTGAAATACTCTACATAGCCAGAAAGTTGTAGCACGCCAGAAAGTGTGCCGAAGAATATCGCTACAAAGAAGATATTTGGCATTATTTTCTTAAAAAAGTTAAGACGACAAATGGCGCAAGGAGCCACCAGAAGAAATTTGCAGATGCAAACAAGGTATCTATGCCCGAAGAGAAATTATACAACTCAGATATGTCAATTACCCTATAAGAAAACGCAATCAAAAGCGCTAATACAGACAGACCCAAGATTCCCGCCTCAAATAGCTTTCGAATCCTAGAAAATGAGAAATCAGTAAATATGAAATGATTGATTATAAAATGCAGTGGTAAGAGAATAATGGCAAAAATCACTGCTTTCACAAGTACATCTCCAGAGGTTTCAGAGACTGTACCTAAAATATCCTTAAAATAAGGAATTAATTCAAATATTAATGCAGTGGGATATAGAGCA
>Ga0155681_111_pt1 | contig 28685 bp, 26 predicted proteins | sample RifCSPlowO2_01_FD_107338 | JGI IMG/M metagenome (GOLD analysis project Ga0155681, IMG submission 107338) | Candidatus Zambryskibacteria bacterium RIFCSPLOWO2_01_FULL_43_17 | reverse complement strand
GAAGGTGGCTCAGCCCTGGCCGTAATTTGAAGCCATGCGAAGAGCACCAGCACGGCTAGCGTAACAACCAACATCAGATATCCAATTTGGGTGTGTTTGTATGAAGTCATATACTTATTACTCATTATAACAAAAAAGCACCGACTCGGTGCTTTTTTGTTTCTGAATACTGCACTCAGCAGATACGCGATGATGGAATAGGTCGATCAACGAATATCGGAATTTGACGCACTCTGGTCGCTCCGATACTACGTTGACTCGTGCTGGGGGACTTGGAATCGAACCAAAATTAATGGCTTCAAAGGCCACTGTCCTACCGTTAGACGATCCCCCAATTTTTTATTTTCTTTTTCAAAGCTCGCTTACCTACAGCTGTTTTATAGAACCCCTCCATTTTATATGCACTATATTTATCTATATATTCTTCGCTGTATATCAATCTTACCGGTAAGCGAGACTTTGTGGAAAGAACTTTACCAGATTGGTGTAGTCTAAGTCTATTATGTAAATCACCGGTACAGCCTATGTACAGATTCCTATCTTTCTCACTTTTCAAAATATAAACAAAGTGCATAGATCCTACCGTTAACTTTAACGATCCCTCGGCCATAGCCTACGGGCGAGGCCCCCAATGTTTAGCTTTTAGCTGTTGGGTCTTAGCTTATAGCTTGAAATACGATACTTCAAAAGTGCTACTTCTTCAAGAAGAAACGCCCCGCGAGTACGCGGGGCGTTAGAACCTACTTGATATTCATCTCCTCCATGAGTTGCTTGAGCGAATCATCACCCTTTCGGCCAGTCCGACGAAACACTTCTCGTGAGCCGAGCCAGATGATGAGTATGGCGCATACGATGCAGAATATCGCGATAGGGATATCAAAGGTGTCCCTTCGTAACATTTGAATCATCTCGCCGTTTGGAGTACTTGCAAACTCGCCTGAAATAGGCACGGGATCGCTGGAAACAGCCGCGAACGCAAAGCCCACAAAGATAATTCCACTCATGTAAACAAGAGCAAGCCCTGCTCTCCTCCACCATGACATCTGCGTCCAAGTGAGACGCTCGGTGTAATAGTCCCGTTCAGCGTTGCTTGCCCTACGACGAGCGTCATCTCGTTTCTGCACGGGCGCGATAATACGATCCAGCGCAATATCTTCCGGATCTCGCCTTTGGAACTCAGGTCTAAAATTTTCCCGTTCAATTTCAGCGAGAACATCTTCAGCATCCACGACAACTCTCGGCGCTCCACTTGCAGCGAGCACAAGTGGAATAGCGACCAGAAACTCAAGAGCAAGTCCCACCCCAAGCGTGAGAATGAGGACATCAGGAGCTTCATTAGCGCGCTTGTTTAAGATGGTCAGTCCAAACATCAGCGCGCCGAAGGTAAATATCGGAATCAACAACAGAAAGGACGCGGCTGTTGCGAAGGACTTCCTGCCTGCGTCAGTGAGAAATTGCGGTTTGTCGTCATCTTTGACGAAAAGCCAGAGTTTCTTTTTGCCGTTCACAAGGCCTCCATGGAGAATAAGTTTTGTATGTACAAAATCTTTTTAATTTATAACACACATGCATATCAAAAGCAAAGGGCGGCGCAAAGATTTGCGCCGCCCACTTTCCGCGAGCTAGCTACGCTCGAAGGGTCTCTCATACTGCTCCATTCCGTCCATCCCACCGAACAATTCATCGTCGGCAGTATGGTCGCCCTGATCATCACCACCCCCTGCTGTCCTGACCAACTCTCTGAAATCGCCGAAGCGAATCAGTCTTGGCGGAGCGTATCCAGTTTCAGTTGGAAAGACTGCCACTGTCGTAGATGTCATCGCCCACTCCTCTCAAACGGGTACAAAGAGGCTCCAACAAATGCAGGAGCTAACTGCCAGAATTATAGCATAGAGTAAAATCTTGTCAATTTTTGATGACTTCAGCTTGAATTGCTATCTTGTGTAAAAAGTTTGATTAAAGCCAGCTCAATAGGCAGAGATGGTTCATAGGCGCGACCTACAGAATCATATGCAAGCAGTAGCTCGTAGAGTGTCGCAGAAGTAATGCCGCTTCCCTTTTTTATTAAAGCTTTAGTGTCTTTTAATTCTTCATCCGACATTTCATTTTTAAAATCACTTTCCATCTCTGGCGCAACCTTAATCAGCAGGGCCAGACGAAGCTTCTCCAAAACAATTTTCAAAAACATTTTCATGTCACTTCCCGAATCCCCAACTTTACCGAGGACAGAAAGTGAATCAGCGAGATTGTTATTTGCAATTGCTTTTACAAAATCTGATACCAAAACATGCTTGGGCGCGCCTGTCACAGTTTCTACCTCGGCAAGAGACACTTTCTTATCTTTTGTAAATGAAAGCACTTTCTCCAGTGTGCCAAGAGTGTCACGAAAAGAGCCATCGCCAAGAAGCGCTATAAGTTCTCCCGCTGAAGCTTCCATAATAAATCCTTCTTTTTTTGCGACTGACATCACAAGGTCTTTAAGCTCTGCGCGAGTCGGTCTCTTGAAAGAAAAAATCTGGCACCGGGAAAGTATTGTCTCCGGAAGTTTGTCTAGCTCTGTGGTCGCCAATATAAAGATGACATGGGCTGGAGGTTCTTCAAGGGTTTTCAAAAACGCATTCCATGCGTCCTTTGTAAGCATATGAGCTTCGTCAATAATATAGACCTTGTATTTAGATTTAAATGGAAGTGTAGCAACCGCCTCGCGAATACTGCGCACATCATCAATTCCTCGGTTAGAGGCGGCGTCAAGTTCAAATAGATCGTCTTCGGCAGTGCCGAGCTCTTTGGCCACAATCCGGGCGATGGATGTCTTTCCTGTTCCGCGAGAACCCGCAAAAAGGTATGCATGAGACACATTACCTTGCGCTATAGCTCCAGAGAGCACTTTTACAATTTGGTCCTGCCCTACCACATCTTTGAAAGACATGGGACGATATTTACGATAGAGAGCGATTCCTTGCATGCGAGAATTATATAGCAAAGACTAAATTTACCAAACAAAAAGAGCACAACGAAGTGGTGCTCTTGGGATGTGGAGCTGTCTGGTCGCCACATCTGTGAGTGACGACCAGACATTCAAGCTCCAAAGTCGGGATATTCTCCCTGTATTAGGGAGGGTGTCCGTGCAGCAAAGACGGGGTAATGAAGGTAGCGAGAACCATGCTCCTCCTGCGCTCGTGGTGGTTGGTTTACCAGCGGCCGAGGCGATACTACTATCTCTATGCTGCAATCCCAGAGAGAAGCCTCTGTGGGATTTACATAGTCTATATTTCCTAGAGAGACAGTCATGATTCCTTATAAACAGGTAATAAAAACATAAAGGCGGGTTAGAGAAATCTCTAACCCGCCTCGCTTTCTAAGTCCGCTCGTTCGCTCGACTACTTGATTCGCCAGCACCTTCTCTCCCGCTTTTCTCAGCTCACCTGTTCCTGTCCACCTGACGGAATCTCTCCGACAGACCGAAGGAATAGAACAGACGCTTCCGGAATGGGATCTTCTTCTTCCAGGGTTCCGAGACTGTACACATGAAGTTCATCTTCTGGGAGGCTCTCGACCTCTGCCATCATGACGACCTCATCTTCTGGATCCGCGTTGTCCGGATCCATGTATCGAAACTCCCCTGTGCGAAAGAGCCCATCGCTTACCGCATCGCGTTGCGACGAAAGCAGATCAAAGCGTCTCAGCTCTCGATCCACTTCCACGCCATCCTTTTCGGCCTCGAAGATCGCTCCGCGGACATCGTCTTGCGCCGCAAGCTCGTCGGCTTGAGTCACCGAGTGACTCGAAACACGAACCGTCCGCTGACCCGGCTGAGCCTCACACGACTGTATCCCGAGTTGCAAGATACGGTTGACCTGCACATCAAGCGGTTCCGCTTGCTGCCCTGGTGATACTCGATCTCCGCCCTTTCTCGACATAATCCTCCCGGTAGGTACTGCATCCACTTCTGTACTGCGGGGTCTCAGGTGCTTGGTACTACAGCGCTTCGCTCACGTGCTAATTCCTCACACATTATCTCACTATTTACAAATAAAAGCAAGGCACTGTGCATAACTCATTTATTCAAAAAGGAGAGTATTATTGTCTCCACCTCGCTAGCTTCTACAGTCTCCATAAGTTTAGAACGTAACTCAGACGATCCAGGAAAGCTGGCCACGTATGCTTTAAAATGTTTTTTCATAATTGCAAAATTCTTCGTATCTCCCAACAGTTCATCAAAAAGTTTCGTGTGTTCTAACAAGATCTCCAATGTCTTCCTTACATCTATTCTTTCCTGTCCATAGGCTAATTCGGCCGAATGGGCGAACAAGTTTGGAGTGCCGAAAATTGCTCTGCCGAGCATAGCCCCATCAGCACCAGTTTCCTCACAAAGTGCCAATCCAGTTTCCGGATCTGGAACATCCCCATTGCCAAGAACAAGAGTCTTGCTTCCAAACTTGTCTCTAATTTCAACCGCTCGTTTCACTCTCTCCCAGCGAGCAGGCACAAGCGACATTTCTTTGCGAGTGCGGGCATGCACGGTTATAACCGCAGGCTCCTCAGCAAGAAGTTCTGGAAGCCACGCCTCAAGTTCATCTTTATTGTAGCCAAGCCGAGTTTTTACAGACACCGGTAGCGATGGCGCTCCGCGCTTTGCGGCGCGGATTATTTCTCTTGCAAGTTTAGGATTTTTTATAAGTGCCGCGCCAGCGCCGGATTTCTCAATACTTCTGTCTGGACAGCCCATATTGATATCGAGTCCGTCAAAGCCAAGGCTCTCCACCAGCTTGGCCGCTTCCTCCATCATTTCCGGTCTTCCAGAAAATAGCTGTGCTACTATCGGCCTCTCCGATTGACTATATTCAAACCCTTTCATGAGCTTCTTTCTTCCCTCTTCCGGCGCTCTTACCAGACCGTCTGCGGATACAAACTCAGTCCATGTTACATAAGGTATCCCACCTGGCACTTTGCTGTACTTCGCGATCAGACGACGAAAAGCCGAGTCTGTAACATCGGCAAGTGGCGCAAGAGCGAGTATTGGTTTAGACAGTCTGTCCCAAAAATTCATATATGAGCTACTAGCTTATAGTCCAAGCAAGTTTTTTGCAAAATCTAAACGTAACGACTTTTAGCTTTTAGGTACAATAGCATGACAAAATCAAAGGGCGTCTCCATTTGGAGACGCCCCATTCACCTCAGCTTACATGCCCAATTTGGCAAGGGCAATCATGTCGCCAGTCGCGCGTATGATGCGCTTATGCTGTCGCCAAGCAATCAAGCTCGGCAACGTGAGTCCGAGAAACAATATGATCGCAACAAGGAACCATCGCATGTATGTCCTCCTCGGATTGAGAGATTTAACCTGCTATAAAATCTAGCATATTAATTTGTAGTAGTCAAGGCCATCCCTTGGAGTGGCGCTTTATATTAAATCTGTTTCAGCAAGCGCAATATGCGAACCATGACGATATTCACCGGAAATTATTTTGTCTGCGATTATTTTCTCCACTTTGTCCTGAATCGCTCGATTAAGAGGGCGGGCTCCGAACTTGGGATCACTTCCCTCTTTAACAAGGAAATCTAGAAGCGCCTCATTTACCTCAAGCGTCATGCCTTTCTCTTTTAGTCTCCACTGTAGTCTTTTCAGGAGAATCTTTGCAATCTCACGAAGATGTTCGTCTTTAAGCGGGTGGAAGAGCACCACACCGTCAAAACGATTTAGGAGCTCGGGTTTGAAAATATCTCTCTGTACAATACTCTCCACAATTTCGTCCTTCTTTTTCATCAAATCCTCACCTCTCTGCACTGCTTCAAATATCAAATCACTTCCAGCGTTTGAGGTCGCCACTATTAAGAGGTTGCGAGCAGAAACCTTACGTCCGGTAGCATCTGAAAAGATGCCTTCGTCTAGAATTTGTAAAAATAAATCCAAGACAGATCCTGTGGTCTTCTCAAATTCGTCTAAAAGCAAAACTCCATACGGATTTTCACGTATGAGAGACGCAAGCACTCCTGGCGTATCGTCAGAATATCCCCCGATTAGACGATTCAAAGCGTCAGATGTACTGTACTCAGACATATCAAGACGCAGTACTTTGGCGTCTTGCCCGAAAAATATTTCTGCCAGAGCCTTCGTAGTTTCAGTCTTTCCCACTCCTGTAGGACCTAGGAATAGAAATGTACCCATAGGCCGATTATCCGCGCTGATGCCTGAGCGCGCTCTGCGAAGAGCGGCAGAAACCATTGATACTGCTTCATTTTGACCAATTATTCTTTCGTGAAGCAGTTCCTCAAGCTTAGTCAGTTTCATTCTCTCCGCGTCCTCGAGCTCACCCGTCGGCACTCCTGTGCGAGTCTTCACTACTTTAAGCACATCATCGTCTAAAATCACTCTTTCTCCGCTGGAACGCGCAAATGAGCTGGCTTCAACAAGCAAGTCTCCAGCTGTATCATATAGCGGACTGTCCACAAAATATCTGCCTGCGGATTCTACCGCCTCTCTTACCGCAGGGTACGTAAAATAGACCCCTTCTTCACTCTCAAGACCAATTACCCTTTCAAGAAGTATGGAAGATACTTCTTCTCGACTTGCGCCTTTTATCAAAATCACTTCAAAATGCTGCATCAACTCATCATCGTGTTCTAAGGTTCGATGGAAGCTAACCGTGTCTGAAACGGCAACGACATGAAATGCTGGTGAAGAAAGGTATTTAGCAATCAAAGAAGATGCCTCCACACCCAATGCAAGCGCACCATGCAAGAGAGCCTCTATATCTGGGATTACAAGAATGATATTCCCCGATTTTATTACGTCGTCAAATATGCTAATCAGGGCCCTCTCAAATCCTGTCTTTGATTCGTGATACGAAAGTATAGAGTCAGTATTAAGTACCTGAAACTTCATATCCGTCAAAGCTCTGGTGCAGAGGCCCCTATCAATCCTGCGCGCTAAGCCCTCTATGATTTCCATTTTCCCCGACCCTTCTTCTCCAACAATAATGACGTTGGCATCAGCGGACTTGGAAAGAAGGGTTTCAAGAGTCATTACTTCTTTAGGGTGAACCTCCTCTTCTTGCAGTGCTGAATACCTTAGTGGTGTACTAAAACGCTCCAGATTATATGCCGCTCCGTATGCCCACGATCTGCCAATAGGTTCATATCGCGCTAACCGCTCATATTTCCACCACATGTCGGAGTGAATCGCCCGCCTGCGCAAACCAGCGACCCATTGAAAAGCGCCTGCAAGCAATTCGGCATTCACTTTGTGAGCGAGAAGAAAGTTTTCAAACTCCTTATCTGCTCTAATGACTGCTTCAAACAAAGAAACATCCTTATCGGTAGAATCTCTAACTGAAAGCAGTGTGTCCTTTATGTAAAGTTTCCTTCCAGATAAAAAATCAGAAAGCGCGTGGCCATTAATACCAGAACGATTCAGGGATTGCCTGCCATATGCAGAATCTATAAAGCTCTTCGTAACATCGGTGCTTGAGAGAGTGAAGACAATAGAAGCAAGTTCAGCAGAGTTGTCTCCCTCGCCGGAGAGAGAAAGAAATTTGGAATAGAAAAAAGCGTCCAGCGCTAAGAGAACGAGCCAGATTGATAAAAGAACAAAGAAGATTCCAGTCATGTCCTCTGTTGTATCAACAAATATGCCAGAAGCCATAGCGAACGATGCGACAAGCAAGAGAAGGACGAGCTTCATGGCAAACTTTCGATAGACAAAAGGAAAAGTCTTATCCAAAAAAGAAACCGCTCTCCAAGACTTCAATTCTATTTTAAGATCTGGTAAGGTCATGAAAATATTTTGACAATCCCTATTGCAAAAAGAAAAGCAACGATAGCGGGAAACAAGGCCCAGAAAACAAACACAAGCGCGGAAATCAGGAGTACCAAGATTACCGCGACGATGCCGACAGCAAGAGCAAAAGTGCGGATCACGAATCCAACAAGGCGCATGATCAAATTGACAATGAGAGTGGAAAAAAATCCTTCTGGATCAAAACCTTTTTCGTAATTCTCCTTCATCCTCTTCCATGGCGCAAAAAGTGTCCTTACTAAAAAGGTAATAGAAAAAAAGGAAATAGTGAAACGGATAAATTGAGAGCAATTCCTCGCTAAATCTTTCCACGCTCTGGAGTAATGCCAACGAAAGTATTCAGGCAAGAAAATTAGAAGATCCATTTGCAAATTATATACTATTCTGTGCCCTTCTTTAAGATAACCTTATTGCCGAATCGTAGGTCAATAGACGATACGGTGAGCTCTTGATTGTCCACAACTTTTAGCTTACTGTCGGCAAGAACTGACGCAAGATTGGAAAGCGTGGCTGTAATGTCATCACGCAAAGAGAAGATGATATCTCCCCCACTCACTGATAGTTTGAAAGATCCTTTTGAAAGTGGAGATATGCTTTGGGGAATCAAAGAGAGATTACGTACTCCTGCCTTAAAAGCTTCTACATTTTTAAATTCTTCCGAGGACAAATATAGAGCGCCAATAACTTCGTCCTCAATGTTTCCATAATATATAAAATAGACGCCCGGAGAAAAATCTCCCGCCTCTTCAAAAACAAGTCCTTTATTGTCTATAAAATAGCAGAGTTTTGTATCCAGATTGCGACACCAAAGAGCGGAAGGTTTTCGCATCTCAACACTTATCTCTAGCATATTAAGAGAGTTCAAATTTAGTTCCACTGTGTCTATTTGCGTAAATTCTTTTGAGAGCGAGGATTTGATATCTTCTTTGGAGTATAGAACCGCATTGTTCTTAGGAAATAGAAAGAAATATTTACCCGCAAGGCGTTCTTCCGCTAAGGATTTTATGTCACTCGCTAAAAGAGTATTTGCGCCAATGACTTCTATCTCTTTAATTCTCAAAAAATCCGCATACGAAAGCCACAATGGCATAGCTATAATAAGCAGTATCAGAAAAAGCCAGAAAATTACTCTGCGAGCAACCTTCATGCGACGACGCCTAATCAAAGCCGGTGAGCGCAATGATAAAGACATTAAATTTGGTTACATCTTTTTTATAAAATCTCTGCCCCCCATGTACGGCCGAAGTACTTCTGGAATTGCCACGGATCCATCTGCTTGCTGATAATTTTCCACTAGAGACACGAGAACACGAGGTGTTGGAATAGCAGTGCAATTAAGTGAATGAGCAAATTTGGTCTTGCCGTCGCCGTCTTTATAGCGGATATTAAGACGTCTTGTCTGGAAATCATGGAAGTACGAAGCTGAAGCAATTTCTCTGTACGTGTTCTCAAGTGGAACCCAAAGTTCAATATCATACTTTTTTACCTGACCAAGTCCAAGATCGGCTCCGCAATTAATAACAGTGTGATATGGGATTCCAAGACTTTCTATGAATTCTTCGGTATTACGGTTGAGCTCCTCGTGCAATCTGACAGACTCTTCGTGATTCGCTTCACAGAGAATCACTTGCTCAAGTTTGTAAAATTCGTGAACACGAATTAGACCTTTTACATCTTTGCTATGACTTCCAGCCTCACGGCGAAAACACGGAGAGAATCCCAAGTATTTTTTTGGAAAATCCTTCTTATCTAAGATTTCATTATCATGAAGTCCCATAAGCCCCACCTCTGCAGTACCAGCGAGATAATCTCCGTCTTGAGTCTTATATAAATCGTCTTCTCCTTGGGGAATAAACCCTGTGCCCATAAGATTTTCTCTTCTTACAAGAGAAGGCACAATGTAAAATGCAAATCCTTTTTTTGTGAAAAATTCTACAGCATAATTCCATATTGCGAGAGAAAGTAGGGCTCCGTCATTCTTAAGAAAATATCCTCTAAAACCAGCAACTTTTGTTCCGCGATCAAAATCCACCATATCAAGCGATTTCATTATTTCAATATGGTTTTTCGGCTTAAACGCAAACTCTGTGATATTACCCCATTTTTTTATTTCCTTATTATCCGCATCGCTGTCTCCTTCAGGAACTGAAACATCGGGAATGTTTGGAACCTGAAGCATCAGACTCTGCCACTCCTTCATTACCTTTTTGAGATTCTCTTCTTCGTTTTGGAGTTCCTCCTTAACCTGACGCATGCCGTCTATAAGTTGAAGCTTCAGGGTGGCATTAGTCTCTGACACCACTTTGTTGTTGAAATCATTTTGGACCGTCCTCTTGGCCTCTACAGAGGCAAGAATCTTCCTCCTTTCCTCGTCTGCTTCAATGAGCTTATCTACGCTAAATTTAATCCTCTTTTTTCTAGCGGCCTCTGTTATCAGATCCTTATTTTCGCGTATAAATTTGATATCAAGCATGAATGATTTTTAAGAAGTGAAGCGGCTATAAAAATCTTCACCCCGCCCTCCCTCTGGAGGGCGGGGTTCCTCACATTTATTCCAACTTCTATATATTACCAAAACAGATTAAAATTGATACATGGCCTATCAAATTCGTACTTTATCAAATTCGGAATTTCCTCCAAAGCTTAGGGAAATCCCCGATGTTCCTAAAAGACTTTTCTATGCCGGCAATCTTCCGACTGAAGGCAACAGAATTCTATGTATCGTCGGCGCTAGAAAATACACTCAATATGGCAAAGAGGCGCTAGAGGCGCTTATTGAAGGGCTTCGCGGCTACCCTATTACGATAGTATCCGGTCTTGCGCTAGGCACAGATTCTTTGGCCCATCGAGCTGCGCTAAAAAATAAGATTCAGACTATCGCGGTCCCAGGGTCTGGTCTTGAGCCAAAAGTCATTTATCCTAGCTCACACGCTCGACTTGCAGATGAAATTGTAAGTTCCGGCGGAGGCTTGCTCTCAGAATTTGATAATGACTTCAGAGCGACACTGTGGTCATTTCCTAAACGAAACAGAATTATGGCGGGCATGAGTGACGCGGTACTTGTAACAGAGGCTGAATTAAAGTCCGGCACTCTCATTACCTCTCGCCTTGCCACGGACTACAATCGCGAAGTGATGACCGTTCCGGGATCAATATTTTCCAAAAACTCAGAAGGTCCTCACATGCTAATCCGCCTTGGCGCAACGCCTATTACAAAGAGCGAAGATGTTATCAGAGCGCTTGGCCTTGAGCTCAAACCTGAAAACTCCAAATCACACGATATATCGTATGATTCTCTCTCGATGGACGAAAGAAAAATTGTAGAAAAACTCCGTGAGCCCATGTCACGTGATGAACTGATACGTTCTATTGGAATGCCTGCGAGTGATATCAATATGATTCTTACTGCTATGGAAATAAAGGGGATTGTTACAGAAAATATGGGAGAAATTCATCTGTGCTAATGAGTTTAAGTCTGATAGTCTTAATGACAGATTTTTGGAAGGAGGAAACGTGTCCAGACGAAGGCAGGTGGCATTTCGCGAGCTCGGACTGAACCAGCAATTTTCCACGGAAGAAATAGCCAACGAGAGCAACACCTACTGCAAGATTGAGCAGATGAAACTGTCAACAGGAAAAGTCAATGCAAGGAATGTGCTCACGCGCACCAGACATTACTTCCCCGGTTATACCATCGTCTGGATAACTCAAAGAGAAAGCCTTTAAGATAGGAACGTTCCTCACAATGTGAGGAACGTTTTTTGTTTATGAAGAGTTGCGTAAAAAATCATACTGTAGTACTAATGTTCTCTAATGAGCAAAAAACTTTTAATCGTTGAGTCTCCTGCGAAAGCAAAGACAATAGGAAAGTATATTGGCGACGAATATAAAGTCGTTGCTTCTGTTGGTCATGTCCGAGATTTACCGAAATCAAATAAGAAAGCAATAGATATTTCGGGTGGATTCATACCTCATTACGAAATCAGTAAGGGAAAAGAAAAGGTTATATCCGAAATAAAAAACCTTGCTCATAAATCCGAAGAAATCCTTCTTGCAACCGACCCGGATAGAGAGGGAGAAGCCATAGCATGGCACTTAGCGCAAATTATCTCTGGAGATAATAAATCGAAATCAAAGAAGATTATCCGAAGGGTTACTTACCATGAGATTACCAAGGAAGCTATTGAGGAAGCTCTCAAAAGCCCTCGCGAAATAGATATAAATCTCAAGACTGCGCAAGAAGCGCGTCGTGTGCTGGATAGGCTGGTAGGCTATGATCTTTCTGGGCTAATTTGGAAAAAAGTGCGATACGGTCTCTCTGCAGGGCGCGTACAATCTCCTGCCCTACGCATCATTATGGAGAGAGAAAGGGAGATTCGCGCCTTCAAACCGGAAGATTTCTGGGTAATTACCGCAAATCTCACAACAAGCAAGAGCGGAGACCTCCTTTTCACCTGCGAAGAAGAGCCCAGGGAATTAAAAAAGGTTGAGGAAATTCTTGAAATCGGCAAAAGAGAAAAATGGAGCGTTAAGTCGGTCAAAGAAACCGAAGTAAAGCGCTCACCAAGACCTCCCTTTATCACATCCACTCTTCAACAAGCGGCAAGTTCAAGACTCGGATTTTCTCCCTCCCGAACAATGTCTGTAGCCCAGAAATTATACGAGGCTGGAATTATTACCTACATGCGAACTGACAGCACAAATTTGAGTGCGACTGCGATTGGTCAGATCAATTCGGTAATACTTAAAAAATATGGAAAGGAATATCTAGAAAATCGCAGATTCGCAGGAAAGAGCAAGAACGCCCAAGAAGCTCACGAAGCAATACGCCCCTCAAATGTCTCAAATGAAACTGCTGGGATTAACGAGGAGCAAAAAAAGCTTTACAGACTAATATGGGAGAGGACCGTGGCTTCACAGATGAAGAGCGCCTTAGTGCTTCGCACAAAGGTAAGCGCGAATGTTGATAGCGAATCCATACCAAACTTTGCTATAAATGGCTCGCGAATACTTTTTGACGGCTGGCTTAAAGCCGATTTTCGCGCTCGGAAAGATGACGTGGAGCTTCCAAAACTTGCAAACAACGACAAGCTTGATCTTAAATCAATTGATTCTGAGGGAAAGCAAACTGAACCACTACCCCGATATTCTGAAGCGGGACTTGTGAAAGAATTGGAGAAAAGAGGAATCGGTCGGCCTTCTACTTACGCATCAATCATAAAGACCCTCGTAGACCGCGGATACGTGGAAAAGCAAGACCGCGCGCTTGTGCCGACAGACACAGGAGACGTAGTAAGTACTTTTTTGGAAAATAATTTTGCCAAATATATTAGCGACTCATTCACCGCGGAGATGGAGGACGAGCTCGATGATATCGCAATCGGCAAACGCGCGTATGTAAAGACACTTAAAGATTTTTATACGCCATTTTTAAAGGAAATTAAATCTAAAGATAAGATGGATAAACTCACCACCCTCGGAATAGCTGATAAGAAATGGAAATGCCCAAAATGCAAAGCAGGGATGGTCATTAAACTTGCGAAAAATGGAAGATTCCTCTCATGTGAAAGATTTCCCGAGTGTACCGGAGCGAGAACTATTGATGGAGAAGAGCTTGCCGGACCGAAGGACACTGGAGAGATCTGCCCCGAGTGCGGCAAAGGGAATCTTGTGGAGCGAGACGGACGTTTTGGAAGATTTATCGCTTGCGCTACCTACCCAAAATGTAAATTCATAAAAAAGAGCGCTGAAGAAGAAGCAAAATCAAAGACAGGGGTAAAGTGCCCTGTGTGTGGTGACGGAGAAATGGTGGAAAGACGCGGAAGATTCGGACTCTTCTATTCCTGCAGTAACTATCCTAAATGCAAAAACGCAATAAAAGCAAAACCGACTGGAGACATCTGCAAACTCTGCGGCTCACTCATGATGAATGGGACAAAAACGATTCCGGAACGATGCAGTAATAAAGCCTGCGTAAACCACAATCCGCATAAAATAAAATCCTGATGTAATTCCTCATTTGATTTAGTAAGTTATTTGGATAGAATGGGGAAATGATATCAGCCAAAGAGATAATTGGCCTCATTGATTCCCCTTCCAGAGAAGATATTCTTCTCGTTGAGAGTGCGTACGAGTTTGCCGAAAAAGCGCATGAAAGACATGAGAGATTTTCTGGAGAGCCATATTTTATCCACCTTACCGAGACAGCGAAAATCTTAGCGGAATATGGCATGAGCGCCACTACAATTGCCGCGGGTCTGCTTCACGACTCTATTGAAGATACCGAGGTCACGGAAGAAATGCTTAAAGAAAAGTTTGGTCCTGAAATCCTATTTCTCATTGATGGAGTAACAAAACTCGGCCAACTTAAATACAGAGGTTCCGACAGGCACAACGAGAGCCTCCGCAAACTTTTTGTAGCCATGTCGGAGGACATAAGAGTGCTTATGATAAAGCTCGCGGACAGGCTCCACAATATGCGCACTCTTTTTCATGTGCCGAAGGAGAAACAAAAACGAATTGCCGCGGAGACTCTCGAGATTTACGCGCCCATCGCGTACAGACTAGGCATAAGAAAACTATCAAGAGAGCTCGAGGATTTGGCTTTCCCTTATGTCTATCCGGCTGAAGCAAAGAGGCTTAAGGAGCTCACCAGAGAACGATATGATAAAAACCTGGAGGGCTTGGAGAAATTCCTTAAATCTGTAAAGAAAGCTTTGGCAAAAGAAGGGATAACAAAAGTTCGTACCGAATACCGAGTCAAAGGACTATACAGTCTTCATAAGAAACTTCTCATAAAAAAGAAAGACCCAGACCAAGTCTTTGATGTGCTGGCTTTGAGAATCATCGTCCCGCAGATTACCGATTGTTATCAAATACTTGGCATTATTCACGGTATCTGGCGCCCCCTACCGGGAAGGATCAAAGACTACATCGCATTCCCAAAACCCAACGGTTATCAAGCACTTCAAACTACCGTCTTCACTGGCGACGGCAGTATTGTAGAGGTGCAAATTAAGACAGAGGAGATGCATAGACATGCGGAATACGGCATAGCATCGCACATGTCCTACAAGCTGGGAAATGTGGCAGGCAAGGTTCCGGAGAGTTTACAATGGATAAAACACCTATTGCCAAAACAGCTATCAAAGGACACAGCGTCAGTAACCTCAAAGACTTTCAGCAAAAACAAAGATGTTCCGCAGTGGATAAAAGAAATTGTGGAGCACCACAATATTGAGGATGATAATGAGAAATTCCGCGAGGGACTGCGAAGCGATTTTTTTGAACACCGCATATTTGTGTTTTCTCCAAAGGGAGACGTGGTTGACCTTCCACGAGCATCAACCCCGGTGGATTTTGCTTATTCAATACACTCCGACATCGGCAATCATATGGCTGGAGCTAAAGTAAATGGAAAATTAGTATCGCTAGATACGGCTCTGCACAATGGCGATATCGTGGATATCACGACAAAGACCGGAGCCAAACCGTCAACAAAGTGGCTTGAATATGCTAAAACTACAAGCGCCAAACACAAAATCAGATCTGCGGTGCATAAACGCGAAAATAAGAAAAATTAGATTGAGAAATTCTTCACAGAATACATCTCTTCATCGCTCCCCTCTTCTTTAGAAATCTCAATTGGAGATCTGTCATCAATTGTGGCGACTTTTTCCTCTTGTGAGATTGGATTTGCTTCCTCAAATTTATTGAGTGCGTCATTTGGACCTCCAGCTGGAGGCCGGCCATTTGACTGGATAATATCAAGCAGAGTTTTCAAATCGTCGTTTGAGAAGAAATCTATCATCACCTTACCACCAACATCTCGACGCTCGATCTGGACCCGCGTGCCCAGAGCTTCGCGAAGCTTCTCTTCAAGATCTATTATTTCAGGATCTATTGCCCTCTCTTTCTTTCGAACCCTATCTACCGCTATTCGCCTTGCTATACCCTCTGCTTCTCGTACAGTCAGCTTCTTGAGCGTTATCTCTTTGAAGAGGACAAGCTGTTCTTCTGTTCTATCTGTGAGCATCATCAAAGGTCTGGCATGACCTTCTGAGATTTTGCCTTGAGACAAAGCGTCCAAAATATCCGGAGGTAATGTGAGAAGACGCAAAGTGTTTGATACATATTCCCTGCTCTTTCCGACTTTTTGAGCAATGATGTGATGTTTAAAACCAAATTCATTTGCTAATCGTTCAAACGCCCTCGCCCTATCAACCGCATTTAAATCCTCTCTTTGAATATTTTCTATAATAGCGAGCTCCAGCTTCATTAGGCTGGTATCATCTCCGGTCTTAATTAGACACGGCACTTGGGAGAGACCTGCGAGTTTGGATGCGCGAAGACGCCGCTCACCGGCGATAAGCTCATACTTAACATCTAGTCCTCCTTCGGGCTTCTCAAATTCATTGCGTGTAACGACAAGTGCTTGAAGTACACCATATTGGCGGATTGAATCTGCAAGGCTTCTGAGTTCCGGCTCGCTAAACTCCCTCCTTGGCTGAAAAGGATTGGGCTCAATCTTGTCAACGTCAATCCAAAATATTGAGTCGTTGTAGTATTGGGACATAGCTGTATTTTAACACAGAGAAAAATTGAAAAAAACCCATATTTATAGTAACGTGACAGTGTTTGCTGGGGTGGCGGAATTGGTAGACGCGATGGACTCAAAATCCATTGTCCGCAAGGATGTGAGAGTTCGAGTCTCTCCCTCAGCACATTTGATGAAATCTAAAATTATAGGAATAGTCGGGCCGACCGCCTCTGGAAAAAGTGATTTAGCTGTAAAACTCGCTAGAAAATTCAATTGCGAGATTGTTTCTGCTGATTCCAGACAGGTTTACAAGGGATTAAATGTCGGAACAGGTAAAATTACAGAAAAAGAGATGCAGGGGGTGTGTCATTATCTTCTTGATGTTGCAAATCCAAAAAAGAAACTAACGGTCACACAATTCAAGAAGCTTGGTGAAAGAGCAATTCGCAACATAGAGAAAAAGAACAAATTACCCATAATCTGTGGTGGAACAGGCTTTTATGTAGATACACTTCTGCGAGGAGCAGAGTTTCCTGAAGTTCCGCCAAACCCTGCCTTAAGAAAAAAACTAGAGAAACTATCGACCCGAGAACTATTCAATATGCTTAAGAAGCTGGATCTTCGAAGATCTAGCGAAATTGATAAAAGCAACCCAAGAAGACTGACTCGTGCAATTGAGATTTCAACAAAATTGGGAAAAGTACCGACAATTAAAAATATTGAAACTAGATATGACATCTTGTGGATTGGAATAAAACCTAAAAAAGAAATCTTGAAAAAAAGGATACATGCTCGCCTCCTTTCACGCCTAAGACAAGGAATGATTGAAGAGGCAAAAAGACTGAGAAAAGATGGAGTGAGTTTTAAAAGAATGGAGGAATTGGGCCTCGAGTATAAATACTTGTCATACTTCCTTCAAAATAAGATAGACCTTAAGGAGTTTGAAACATCACTTGAAAAAGAAATTTACAAATACGCAAAGAGACAAATGACTTGGTTTAAAAGGTATAAAGATATTATCTGGTTTGATTCTTCAACAGGCACTAATAAAATGAAAATTGAGAACACTGTGAAAAACTTTATTTGACTTTCTCATTTATTTACGGCATCATCTCGTCTAGAAGTTCTTCGAGGAGGCAAGATGGATACTCAAATCAAGGTCATAGCAGTGATGCTAGGGTCGATTATCGCCCTCGCTATTATCGTCGTGATCCTCGGTTGTTACTTCGCGCAGTTCCGGATTCGAAATCGCAAGAGCGATGAATTCGTACAACGTTCAACAGTGAGGTTCCTGGGATGATCACCGTCTGGAGAAAAGTTCGAAAAAGGAGTCCGGGTTTCGGCGGCTTCATCGTCGGAGGGATGATAGCGCTCGCCACAACGAGTGTTCCACCTGTTGCCATTGCTGCCGGCTTTTACAGCTTGTTTGGTCTGATTGGCTTGGACTCAAGCGGCAGATCAAATTCCAGCTACTGAAGCGCACACCCCCGTCGCAACACGCGACGGGGTTTTCGTTTGTAAGGGCACGTAAATCTGCTAATATAACGAAGCTTGGGAGCTTAGTTAAATGGTATAACTGCGGTCTCCAAAACCGCCGTCGAGGGTTCGATTCCTTCAGCTCCCGCCCTTGCTCATCCAGCAAATTACATGAAATAATCAAAACCCGCCGGTGGCGGGTTTTGATTATTTCTTGGCTTCCTTAAAAGTCACTCTTTTTCTTAGCTTTTTTGAATACTTTTTCAGCTCAATTTTACGCTCCACTTTCTTGCGGTTTTTTCGAGTGAAATAGACTTCACCTGTTTCCTTGTTTTTAAGTTGTATTAGATTATCTTGCGACATCGGATTATAGTTCAGCTAGGATATCATTTGATGTAAAAAAAGCAACAGGGTCCTGGAACCCTGTTATCTCATTCGCCGTCTTTACCCAATGGGTGAGACAACCCACTGGACTAGGTCTTAATGCCCGCACAAGGTATGAATGATGCGAAACATGACCAGGCCGTAGAAGCGCGCCGTCGGATAGCACGGGAGAAACCGGCATCTCAATCAACTTTGTTATCCAGGAACTCAGCTGAAAGAACTTCCGACACTGTGCCACTCGGTGGCACAAAAGATTGATGCCGTACTCCAATAATATGCTATCAACTTAATATATAGAGTCAATATACCAACAAACAAATTTACAAAAGTCGTTTTAACAGTCAATATGTAGTAACCTGAATCTATGTAAAACAAACGGGTGTTTAATTAAAATAAATCTCATGGATAAAATTGGACCTGAAGTAATAGTCAAGATTTACGACCCCAAAATAGGAATGCGAGGGTTTTTGGTAATTGATAGTACAAGACTAGGTCTTGGTAAAGGCGGAATTAGAATGACTTCCGATGTAACAGAGGAAGAGGTAAAACGTTTGGCAAGGACAATGACATTTAAGAACGCTCTAGCCGGTATTCCATTTGGAGGCGCAAAGGGCGGAATAATCTGGAAAGGCGGAGATGATTCATTGAAAAAACAATTTATCCAGAGTTACGCGAAAACGGTTAAACCCTATACTCCGAAAATGTATGTGGCAGGACCAGATGTGAATACAGGAGAGCGGGAAATGCAATGGTTTGTAGAAGCCACAGGCAACTGGCGCTCGGCTACAGGTAAGCCTGCAAATTTGTGCATGAAAATCTTTGGCAAGAAGGGAGAGAAGTGTGGAATACCCCATGAATTCGGCTCAACAGGCTTTGGAGTCGTGCAATCTACGCTTGTAGCCGCAAGGCTTAGAGGAATTGATATTAAGAAAGCCACAGTGGCAATTGAGGGATTCGGCAATGTTGGCACATTTGCCTTTGATTATCTGCAAAAACTTGGATCAAGAATCGTCTCTGTTGCCGATAGTCGTGGCGCAATCTATAACGAGAAAGGATTAGATTTCAAAAAAATGATGGGGCTGAAAAAGAAAGGAAGATCTGTATGTGATTACAAACCTGGAAAAAAGATGGATAGAAGCAAGATTTTCGGACTTAACGTGGACATCCTTATTCCAGCCTCTGTTACTGATGTAATCGACGATAGCAACAAGCACCATATCAAGGCCAAAATAATTGTAGAGGGAGCTAATATTCCAATGAGAGAAGATGTTGAGAACTGGTTGTGGAAGAAAGGAATAATGATTGTCCCAGACATGATTGCAAATGCCGGAGGGGTAATATCATCTTATGCAGAGTATCGTGGCTATAATCCAAAGAAGATGTTTGAATTGGTAGAGAAAAAAATTAAAAAATCCACTCTAGCTGTCTTGGAGGAATCAATAAAAAGAAAAGTAAACCCAAGAATAATTGCTATGGAAATCGCACAAAAAAGACTTGGCTTTAAAAAGTAAGGGTGTGCGTCGGGTAGGATTCGAACCTACGTAGCCCGAAGGCGAGAGATTTACAGTCTCTTGTAATTGACCACTCTACCACCGACGCAATGGAGTTATTCTATAGAAGAAAGCGATTTTATCAAGACTTCTTGGTCGAAGACTCTTCAATAATGCTCTGTGCCCAGATGCTTCCCTTTCTGCCTTTTCGCACGTCAAAAGTAAATTCGTCCTTCGCAACATCTACAGTAATTGTCCCGCCCTTGAGCACTCCTTTTGAAATCATCAGTGATGCGATAGGTGTAAGAATTTTATTCTGAATAAGACGTTTTAGAGGTCTTGCTCCGTACTGAGGGTCATACCCTTCTTTAGAGAGCTTATCTATTGCTGACTTGGAAAGTTCCAAAGCGACCTCTTTTTGAGCAAGTCTCTCCCTGGCAAGCCCGACTTGAATCGTTACAATCTCCCTAATAGCTTCAGGAGAAAGAATGTTAAAGAGAATAATGTCGTCAAGGCGATTCAAAAATTCCGGTCTGAAGTGCTCCTTCACAGACTCCATCACCTTATCTTTTGCTTCCTCATAGTTCGAGCGTGTGCCTTTCTCATAAGCAAAACCAACCTTCTGCATTTTATCAATATATTGAGCCCCGATGTTTGAGGTCAGAATAATTACGGTATTTTTGAAGTTAACTGTCCTGCCCTTCGCGTCTGTGAGCCTTCCATTATCAAGCACCTGTAGGAGAATATTAAAGACTTCCGGGTGCGCCTTTTCTATTTCATCAAAGAGAATCACCGCATACGGCCTGTGTCTTACCATTTCAGTAAGTTGACCTCCTTCATCATGTCCCACGTACCCTGGAGGTGAACCAATGAGTTTTGAGACAGAGTGTCTCTCCATAAACTCAGACATGTCCACTCGTATCAATGCTTTCTCATCATCAAATATAAATTCAGCCAAAGCTTTTGTAAGCTCTGTCTTTCCAACACCTGTTGGACCGAGAAACATAAATGATCCGATTGGTCTGTTTGGATCAGATATTCCGGCGCGAGAGCGTTTGATAGTATCGGAAATTTTTCCAACCGCTTCGTCTTGTCCGATGATTCTGCGTTTCAAAAATTCTTCCATGCGCGAAAGCTTCTCTGCTTCTTCTTCAAGCATTCGAGATACCGGTATTCCGGTCCAACGTGAAACCACGTCCGCGATATCCGCCTCCATAATTTCCTCTTTAAGGATTCTCCTAGAGCTCTGTAGTCTCTTCAGTCTTTTAGCTTTCTGATCAAGTTCAGTGTTAAGAGCCGGGATTTTGCCATATCTGATTTCTGCGGCAACGGAGAGATCAGACTTTGCTTCTGCCGCTTCAGCTTCAAGACGCATAGTCTCCAATTCTTTTTTGATCCTCTTTATGTCTCCTACTGTCTCTTTCTCGTTTTTCCATTTAAGCTCCACTTCAGAGGTCTTCTCTTTAAAGTCTGCGATTTCTTTTTCAATTTCTTTTATTCTGCTTTTCACTTTTGTATTTTTTGAATCAGCAGAGATTTCTTGCTTAAGTGCTTCGCGCTCAATCTCAAGCTTCATTATTTTAGCGTGAGTTTCCTCAAGTACTGGGGGCATATTCTCTAAGGAAATCTTGAGGTGCGATGCCGCTTCATCAATAAGGTCAACCGCTTTATCAGGCAAAAACCTATCTGTAATATATCGGGCAGAAAGATTTACCGCTGCCACAATAGCATCATCGGTAATTCGTACACCATGATAGAGCTCATACTTTTCCTTCAAACCTCGCAAGATTGTGACTGCATCCTCCAATGAAGGCTCATTTACATAAACGGGCTGAAAACGCCTTGTAAGAGCAGGGTCCTTCTCAATATGCCTTTGATACTCTTTGAGGGTTGTGGCCCCTATAGCGCGCAATTCTCCTCTTGCTAGAGGGGGTTTAAGCATATTTGAAGCGTCAATTGAGCCTTCCGCGGCCCCAGCTCCGACAATCGTGTGAATCTCATCAATAAATAGAATGATTTTCCCTTCGGATCTCTCAATTTCTTTCAAAATATTTTTAAGCCTCTCTTCAAATTCTCCACGATATTTTGTACCAGCAATGAGTAAGCCTAGATCAAGTGAGACTAGCTCTTTATCACGGAGTGACTCTGGAACATTTCCCGATGCCATCTTCAATGCGAGCCCCTCTACAATCGCGGTCTTACCAACCCCAGCCTCTCCGATAAGGATAGGATTATTTTTTGTCCTACGAGAAAGTATTTGGATTATTCTTGAAATCTCTGTGTCTCGTCCGATAACAGGATCCAGCTTGTTTTGCGAAGCGAGCTTTGTGAGGCTCCGAGTATATTTAAGCAGTGATTTTAATTTTTTGGGTTCTTTCTCGTTGTGCACCTTAGCGCTTCTAAGCTCTTCAATCACGCGTACGACAGTGCTGTGGTCAAGCTTGAATCGCGCAAGTAGCTCTTTGGCTGGCCCCTGCACATCTATCGCTGAAAGAAAGAGATGCTCAGTAGACACAAATTCATCTTTTAGATTTGTGGCGACTTTTGTGCTTGCTTCAATAATCTGAGCAAGCTCTGGAGTAAGAAATATTTGATATGACGGTGTGATTGTCCGTGCGGCTTCGCTAGACTCTATAGATTCCAAGATAGAATCTGTAAGCAATATGGTATCCACCTCAAGTTTGTCTAATATTGATGTAACCATGCTTTCCTCCTGCAGAATCAAAGCCGCCAAAAGGTGCATTGGCCCGACATGATTTTGACCACGCTCAATCGCGAGCTCATGGGCTTTTCGTATGGCTTCCTTTGCTTTTGTTGTAAATTGGCCGAATGGAGGCATAGGAACTCCATTATATTACACTTAACACCTTAAGTAAATGCAAATTAATTCCAACCTTTGTCTAAAATTCTCTTTACGATGAATGCCGGAACAAATGTTTGATTTGCGCTGTCATGAGAAACTCTAAGTCCTATAACATCTCCCGAAAGATTTACTAGAGGAGCGCCGAACACACTTGCTTGTGTCGCAATATCGGTCTCAATTGAGAGGATGTCTTTGTTTTCCGCTCCCCCTTTGTTCACTCCAACAATCCTTCCAATAGAAACCGTATTTTTATCTCTGCCATCCAAAGTGATAACGGACTGCCCTAGCTGTGGCTCCGCTGTCCCGAGAGTAGCCGGTAGTGTTTTAACAGGATTTTTCTGGTCTTTTATTACGGAAAATACAGCTAATCCTTCCGCCACATCAGAACCTACCACCCTAAGCTGATGCGTTGAACCATCTCCAAATCTGGCGGTATATGTGGAGTTCGGATTCAATATGTCCCTTCTTGCAGAAATGACCGTGCCGTCTTTATTTATCAGCACTCCCATTCCATAAAACAAATTGATTCCATCTACCAGAGAATTGTCTGTAATCCTGGCAGTGCTATTTGTATTGCTTGAGATTGCGTCTAATACCAAATCTTCCTCTTTCACCACAACTGTTACCTCTCGCACCGTTTCGCCACTGCTACTTCCTTCAATAGCAACTTGTTCAATCGTTTTTTCCACTACGCGATTAATAACTTGCGTAACAGAAGGTGGCGCCTGCTGAAGAAGAGACGTCGTAATGATCCCCGTTGCAATTGAGGTAACAAAACTCACAAGAAGCGTCAGGAGGATCAGCTGATTTTTATTGAGTTCTTCCATCCCGTACGAAATAGGTCGCGATCAGCGAAGCCTATGTAATTACTATGTTGTTATTAATCATGATTCTAGGAGATTATATCATAAAGCTTTTTTTAAAATCGTGACCGCGATTTCGTACGGGATCCATCACCAGTATTCTACAAAAAACGTCTGCGGTAAGCAATCATTAAGAAATGCATTTTTTCAATATCTTTAAAAACTTTTTCACCTCCATCTCCGTGGTCCACCTGCCTAAAGTAATCCGGAGTGATGACTCGGCGCAGTCTTTTCCACCGATCGCCTCAAGCACATAAGAGCGGCTATTTTCCGAAATGGTCTTGCACGAGCTTGAAGAAGATACCGCAACCCCATTGGCATCAAGTTTCAAAACTAAAAATTCTGAATCAACTTTAGGAAAACAAACATTTACATTATTTGGTAGTCGTAAATCTAGAGACCCGTTGACCCTACTATTTTTGGCAATTTTCTTAATGCCTTGGAATATTTCCCTCTGGAGTCTTGCAATTCTTTTTGATTCCCTTTCACGCATCTTCTCTGTAATTGAAAGAGCCTGAGCTATGCCAACGATCGCCGGAATATTTTCTGTTCCGGAACGTCTGCCTTTCTCCTGACCTCCTCCAAGAATCAGAGGGGTAATGAGAACTCCTCTTTCCACAAAAAGAATTCCGACTCCCTTTGGTCCGTAGATCTTAGCTCCGTCCAGAGTAAGAAAATCACAGTGGAGCTCCAGAACATTCAGAGGAAGATAGTTTACAGCCTGACTGGCATCCACATGCAAGTGAATTTGTTTTTTCGTGCTTTTATTTCTCTTCTCAAATTGCCGTATCCTCTTGGCAATCTCTCGTATTGGCTGAATTGTTCCAATTTCATTGTTGGCATACATAGCCGATACAAGGACAGTGTTTTTAGAAAGCGCCTTGCCAATTTCATCAGCAGAAATGATTCCATCTCCATTTGGGTAGACAATCGTCACCTTTGCGCCCAGACTTTCGCAATATTTTGTCGCCTCAAGCACAGCAGGGTGCTCAAAGGCAGTAGTAACGATATGCGGTCTCTTTATTCCAAGCTGTCGAGCTTTCAAAAAAATGCCGATTATGGCCAAATTTGCAGACTCTGTGCCACTGCCAGTAAAGACTATTTCATCTGGCAAAGCGCGCAAAATATCGGCTACAATTTTGCGTGAATCTTCCAAGATCTTCTTAGATTCAACCCCCTCTCCGTATATAGCCGAGGGGTTCGCAAATTTCCGCGAAAAATACGGCCTCATGGCTTTTTCAACACGGGGGTCAACGGGTGTCGCAGATGCATAATCTAGGAATATCCTTTGCGGTTTTTTTGTAGTTCTACTCATCTTATTGATTCATAATCTATATGCGCATATAAAACCACACCTTGAGACAGAAGTACACCACTCAAGATAAAATTCTTGGACATGTTTTAAGATCGCAGTTTTCCAAAGTGGCGTACGAGGTATATAATGATGCCCTGTTAGTAAGTATCTCTCACTCTCATGCTTCAAATACCTACAATTGACACTTCACTCATGATTTACATTCTACTGGCCTTGCTTCTGACACTTGCAATTTGGATATTTATCCTCGAGAAGAGAATCAGAAAAATAATGGGTGGAAAGGATGCAAAAAGCCTGGAGGAAACGATCTTACAAATTCACAAGGAGGTTGATGATTTGCATACTTTTCGCAAAGATTCAATTGAATATCTTAAGAACATAGAAGCAAGACTCAAAAGAAGTGTCCAAGCAGTAGAGACCATTCGCTTCAATCCCTTTAAGGGCACGGGAGATGGTGGAAACCAGAGTTTCTCAACTGCTTTTTTAAATGAGAAAGGTGACGGTGCTTTGATCTCAAGTCTATATGTCAGAGATCATGTAAGTGTTTACTCAAAACCTGTAAAGAAATTCGCTTCAGAATTTGAGACAACAGAAGAAGAAAAGAATGCAATAAGAAATGCTCAGGAGTCGCTGGCCTACGAAAGCAAAGTGAAAAAATAATCCGGTAGAAAATCGGAGACAAAGGCCTCCATTGTGAAAGCGCGATTTGTGAGTAGAATAGGTCGGATACCTTAATAACACTTATATCAACATATTAAATGATTTATTTCATGCGGGATGAACAATAAGAAGGACAAAAAAATATTGCGACCGCCAGTGGTAGTGGTCATGGGACACATTGACCATGGAAAATCTACCTTGCTAGATTATATTCGCAAATCAAATGTGGTAGATAAAGAGGCCGGCGGAATCACTCAGCATATCTCTGCATATGAAGTCGTGCATAAAAGGGATGGCAAAGATTTTAATATTACTTTTTTGGACACTCCTGGACACGAGGCTTTTAAAAGTATTCGCTCCCGTGGAGCATCGGTTGCCGATATTGCTGTATTAGTGGTCTCAGCAGAAGACGGAGTGAAACCTCAGACAGTCGAAGCTCTCAATGTTATCAAAGAAGCTCAAATGCCCTATGTTGTGGCTATTAATAAAATCGATAAGCCTGGAGCAAATGTAGAGAAGACAAAACAAAATCTGGCTGAAAATGACGTTTTCTTGGAAGGATTTGGAGGAAGTGTTTCGTGGGGAGCTATTTCTGCTAAAACTGGCGAAGGAGTGAATGAACTCCTTGACCTGCTACTTCTGGTTGCTGAGCTAGAGGAACTTACCGGAGAAAGAGATGCTGAGGCTTCTGGAATAATCATTGAGAGCAATATGGATACAAAAAAAGGGATCTCCGTTACAGCAATAATAAAAAATGGAACATTAAAAAAAGGACAGTTTGCAGTGTCAGGCACTAGCATCGCCCCTCTTCGAATTTTTGAAAACTTCCTAGGCAAACCAATCAGCGAAGCTACCTTTTCTTCGCCAGTTCGAATCATTGGCTGGGACAGCGCGCCGAAAGTAGGCGCAGAATTTCAGGGGGTAAACACTAAAAATGAGGCCTTGGAAATTGTCGCCAAAAATGCTGAGGCGCAGACAACGAGTGAACAGTCGGCTGGAGACTCCGAAAGTGAGAAGACTGTCATTCCAATTGTTATAAAAGCAGACAGTGCCGGAAGTCTGGACGCTCTTGTCTATGAAATCGGGAAACTCGGTAACGACAGAGTTATTCCTAAAATTGTGCTTTCAGGCATCGGCCCACTTTCGGAAAATGATGTTAAAAGCGCCATGACGAAGGAAAACTCGCTTCTAATTTCTTTTCACACTAAGACAGACTCAAAAGCGGAGAGCTTGGCGCAAAGACTTGGAAAAGAAATTCACTCTTTTGACATCATATACAAACTCACGGAGTGGCTGGCGCAGGCGGTTTTGGAAAGAACTCCTTCAATTGAAGTAGAGGAAGCCGTGGGGGTTGCGAAAATTCTCAAAACTTTTAGCCAGAGCAAAGATAAACAAGTTGTCGGTGGACGAGTTGAATCAGGGATTATTTCAGTCGGAGATCAAGTGAGAATATTACGAAGAGATGCAGAGATTGTAAGAGGTCGAGTGAGAGAGCTCCAGCAGACAAAACAAAAGACCAGCTCTGTATCAGAAGGAGAATTTGGAGCAATGATTGAGGCAAAATTTGAAATCGCGATGGGAGATAAAATCGAAGCCTTAACTTTAGTAAAGAGATGATAAATGCGCGTCCAAACTCACATAGAAAAGAGAAATTACCCAAACTTTTAGAGCACTTGGCTGCTGAATTTGTCCAAGGAGAGTCAAATCAGACTTCACTCATCACGATTACAGGTTCAGATATTACTCCCAACCAAAGACGAGTAACAATTTACTTCACTACCCTTCCAGAAGGTCAAGAGGTAGCTGTTGGAGAGTTCCTGAAGAGAAGGACCCATGATTTTCTTCAGTTTGTTGACTCAAGAGCAAAAATTGGACGAATGCCGGAAATAGCTTTTGTCTTTGACAAGGGTGAGAAAAATAGACAACGCATAGATTTTCTGTTACAAAATGAGTGAGGAATTGTTTATTTTAGCTTTAGAAGGCGTAGTGGCGAAGTGGTAATCCCACAGGATCGGCGATCCACGGGACAGGCTCCACTCCGCTACTTCATAAGTGGTAAAGTTATGTATTGTTTCAAGATTGAGAAAGTTGTAAAAGGCGTAGTGGCGAAGTGGTAACGCAGCGGTCTGCAAAACCGCGATGCGCGGGTTCAATTCCCGCCTACGCCTCCAGAATCAAACTCAATTCCTTTTTGCCGATTTCAGAACGCGCGGCACGAAGCGCCGCGTAGAGGGGAATGGGGTTTCCGCGCGCTTCGCACGTCGAAGAGGTTCAAAAAAATACAGATCCGAAAACTTTTTGGAGGGGGTTTGGAGGGAAATGCAAATCCAAATGCAGGAATCAATAAATACATAGTGGAGTGCTTTGCCCCGCCCGCCCGTGCGCGCACAAGTAGTCCATCCCTCGCCGTTTTTAGGAAACATTGTAAAACGGCGGGGATGGCTCCCCGAAATGGGATGCGATATGATATTGAGATATGAAGTATTTTCTCTACGCTAGAAAATCTACCGATGTTGAGGATAAACAAATTTTGTCTATTGAGGCACAACTCGTTGAGTTGCGCGCGCTCGCGCGAAAAAATGAGCTAGAAATCGTGGAGGAATTTGTCGAGAAAAAATCCGCAAAGATTCCTGGTCGCGCGATATTCAACGATATGATGTCGCGCATTGGGCGCGGCGAAGCACAAGGAATAATTTGCTGGAAGATTGATCGTCTCGCGCGAAATCCGGTGGACGGTGGGCAGATACAATGGCTTTTGCAACAAGGAGTGATAAAGCATATCCAAACGCACGACCGCTCGCACTATCCGAATGACAACGTATTGATGATGTCCGTCGAGCTTGGTATGGCGAACGAGTACATCCGCCAGTTGAGCGCGAATACTGCGCGCGGGTTACGCCAGAAAGCGAGAGCGGGTGTTTACCCCGGCCTCGCCCCTATCGGCTACATCAATGACCCGCGCACAAAAACGATTCGCGTCCACAAGAAAAATGCCGCGCTTGTGCGCGAGATGTTCGAGCGGTATGCGAGCGGAAACGCGACACTGGATAACTTGGCCACTCTGCTTGAAAACGCGGGCGTTATGTCAAAAGGAAATCGCCGCGTCCACATCTCGCGCATTTCGTTCGTTTTGCAAAATCCGTTTTACTACGGCCACTTCCGCTACGCGGGCGAAGTGTACGAGGGTAATCATTCGCCGCTTATTTCAAAATCTTTATACGATAAAGCAAACGTAGTTTTGCGCGGTCGCGGCCGGACACTCGCCGTCAAAACCGATCCCGCGCCGCTGTGCGGCCT
>Ga0155681_127_pt1 | contig 32021 bp, 36 predicted proteins | sample RifCSPlowO2_01_FD_107338 | JGI IMG/M metagenome (GOLD analysis project Ga0155681, IMG submission 107338) | Candidatus Zambryskibacteria bacterium RIFCSPLOWO2_01_FULL_43_17 | reverse complement strand
GTGGGTGAGAGGTTATGCTCCTTAAGTTTTTCTAATATAACTTCGGCAAAACGAGAGGTGCCAAAAAATACAAATGGAGGTTGAGACATATTATTGTTTATTTTTTTCCAACATCTCGGGCGGCATGTCTTTAACATCCGTCGCTTTGTCAGTAAAAAGTATTCCGTCTAGGTGATCAGTCTCGTGCTGAAATATCTGCGCCATAAGTCCAGAGGCTCCGCGAGATATTTTCTCTCCATTTTCATCCAGGGCAGTGAGTGATACTTTGTCAGACCTTTTTACCTTGCCGTATAGATAACGTATAGAAAGGCATCCTTCTTCCATCAGTTTTTTTGTTTTTGAGCTCTTGGTAATGACAGGGTTTACGAAGACCATATCAGGATACTTTGCCCTTATCAGGGCATCATTTTGGTCTGTTACGTCTTCTCCTTTTGTGTATGCGATAACTCTTCCTGAAACGACAAAGATTCGCAGAGGCACTCCGATTTGAGGCGCGGCAATGGCCACTCCGTCGTCTTGTGAGGCGAGAGCCTTTTTCATGTCAGAAAGCACTTTTTTAAGTTTGGCAGTGCCGAAATCACTTTTCAAAACTTCTTGGGCAATTTGGCGAAGCACTTTATCGTCTTTTTGGACAATTTTAACCATAGTGAAACATTAGCATAGGATGTTGGAACTTTGAATCCATCTTCTATTATAGAAGACTTTCAGGGTCCACCCGGACATGGATGCTGGGCGGGAGAAGACGAAGTTTATTAAGGAGAGCTTCATCTGGCCAATCCTCTGGATCCTTACGGATAAGGACATTTGATACAAAGTTGCCCTTTCTACTTAAGGTTAGCCCATCATAAACATTTGGCGAAAACTCTTTTAGAAATTCGCCAATCTGGGCGGAAGAGGCTTCGGCTTGAGCGCGCTTGCCCTCAGTAGAAATTTTTATAAAAAAAGAAAATGGTGGATAAGAAAAGTTTTTTCTGTCTTCAATTTCCCTTTTGTAGTAATCAATAATATTTCCTTTGAGAGCAAAATCAAAAAGAGGGGAGTCTGCGTTTCTTGTTTGTATTAGAAATACTTGTCTTGCCAAGTCTCGCATTGAAATAAGATTGTAGAAAATCTTTTCATTGATGCGGAAATCAGGAATTGAAAACAGGTTATCAATTGAAGCGACAGCCACGCTCTCTACGGGCTTTTTGAGATAGAAGAGTCCCAACTCTGTGCCTAAGAGAACACTTCCAGGAGAATTTTCAAATCTTGAGATGGTGTCCTGAGCTTTTTTCTCGCTTTTGACCGCATCTTTGTCAATTCTAAACACCGCAACATTTGGAAAACGCTTTTTGATCTCTTCTTCTACTCTCTCTATGCCAATACCAAGAGTATCCAGCTTCCAGCTACTGCAATTTTTGCACCTTTCTGCCGCAGAACGTTCGTCCCCGCACTTATTGCAGAGGAAGAAGTTTTCTTTCTCGCCTTTGCCGCTGTAGAGGACGACTGGAGCGCTGCATCTTTTGCATGTTACGATCTGGCCGCAATCTCCACAAACAGTTGAAGGAGACAGACCTTTTCTGGCGCTGAAAATGAATAAATTTTCATTTTCCGCTTTATTGCGGTCAATGAGTGCTTCCAGTTCTGGAGAAAGCACTCTAAATTTCCGTTTTTTCTCTGAAAGTACATCTTCTGGAGGGTTTTTCATATCTACTAGGAGGTTTTTTGCGGAGGAAAGCAGACGCATTTTTAGCGGTGAAAACTCGTTGTATTCATCATTCTTTGTGTGCCAGAGGGTTTCTACGGACAAGACTATATCTCCAAGAAGTATGGGAACGCCCTTGGTGGCGGCAAGCTTAAGAGCGAATCTGCGCATATCAAAATACGGTCTTGCTTGGGTCTTGTATCCTCGGGAGTTTTCTTTATCTAAAATGATGCTACCTAAGTCAAAGCGTTCAACAGAGAGAAATGGGGCAGTGCCGATAATGAGAAGGGGGTGCGAATGCGAGTGGATAGTGTCTAAGATTTTTTTGAATTCTTTTTTATTCAGCTTGCTATGCAAAGCGAAGGTGTAATTTTCTATCCCTTTTTCCAATATTGTCTTGGTCTTTCTGATATCTTCAACAGTAGGGAGCAGAAAAAAGACAGAGTGCTTGCGAGCGAATTGTCCGCGTATGAAACTCCTATAGTGCGCAAAACGCTCTTCATCGTCCGCTTGAACCACGAGCCTCTCCGGAGTGAGATTGCCGTGAGTACCTCTTTGCGCAGGCTCAAATTTCTGAGTATTTTCCAGAATCAGTTCCGGCACGAGATGCTCAAGTATCGATCCTGTGGTTGTGGCGTAAAATCTGGCAGTCTCGTATGCAGCTTCTATAAATTCCTGTGATAGGAAGTGTTTGGACTCCACCTTAATTATTTTCCTTAAAGCGTAGGGAGACGACCTGATTTGGGATTTAGATTCTGTAATATCGTGTTTATCAACTACGATTCCTTTGCCTATCTTTTTTCGCAATGGAACTGAAACTAGAGCACCCAAGGGTATGGCATCGCTCCCAAAGTAGGAAAGAGTCTCTTTGTTGAGAGTCTTAGCAAGAGGGATTACAGAGTAGAGTTTCATATCCTCATTATACAGAAGAAGATTCCAATCCCTGCCTTCTCAAGCTACCCCAAACGAAATATCGCCTCCAAATAGGAGGCAGTTTCGTACTGGGCAAGTAAGCCAACTCTCACTGGATTTTTTACTTAAGTGGTAGTATGTTGAAGCCTAAATATGGGTATTTTCTCTCAAAAATTGGGAATTGATCTTGGAACAACGAGTGTTCTCGTGTACTTGCCTGGGAAGGGGATAGTACTCAATGAACCATCTGTTGTGGCAATATCAGAAGAAGATAAGAGGATTTTGGCGATTGGCAATGATGCCAAGAAGATGATTGGGAAAACTCCGGAATCAATCGTGGCATATAGGCCCATGAAAGATGGTGTGATAGCAGATTACAGAGTAACCGAGGCAATGCTTCGCTACTACATAGGCAAAGCTCTTGGAAAATGGAATATTGCAAAGCCCGAAGTGCTCATATCAGTACCGGCAGGAGTGACTTCAACTGAAAGAAGAGCGGTAATAGAAGCGGCAATAAAGGCAGGCGCAAAAAGCGCCTACGTTGTGAAGGAGCCAATTTTGGCAGCGATAGGAGCAGGGATTCCAATACATGAGCCAATCGGACACATGATTGTAGACATTGGTGGAGGGACGACTGATGTGGCTGTTATCTCACTAGGTGGGATTGTTTCCTCCACCTCTGTGAAATGCGCAGGTAACAGAATAGATTCTGCTATTGCTGACTATATAAAGAAGACTTTCAACTTGGCAGTGGGAGACAAGACCGCGGAAGAAATAAAAATGAAAATAGGTTCAGCCATTCCTCTGGACGAAGAATTAGTGATGACCATAAAAGGGCGCGACTATGTGCTAGGTCTTCCGCGGTCCGTGGAAATAAAAACAAATGAAATTGTAAAAGCGATTGGCAGAGAACTCCGTGAGATTGTGAAAGCCATAAAAGATGTTTTACAGGAGACTCCCCCAGAACTCTCCTCTGACATTATTGATCGTGGAATTATTATGACTGGAGGTTCTTCTCAATTACGTAATCTTCCGGAGCTTGTATTTAGACGCACTGGAGTAAAAGCAGTGCTCGCAAAAGACCCTCTCTACTGCGTAGCTCGCGGGACAGGTATAGCCTTAGAGCACATTGATACCTATAAGAGGAGCATTATTTCAAAGAGATAATATAAGTTAGGGATTACAAATAATGGAGTCTTTAGCCAAATCATACAAAAAGAATAATTTTCTTCATCATGCCTATATTTTAGTGGGGGAGGCAGATTTGCTCTTGAAGGAGCTTAACTCATTTTTTGAAAAGGAATTGGGGGTGAGGGTGAGAGGAAATCCGGATTATCAATATCAGGAATTTGAAACATTTGGCATTGATGAAGCTCGAGCTCTTTCGCTCGCTCAAAGCAGGAAGTCATATACATCCGGAAAAAAAATTTTTGCGTTCAGCTTTCAGGGGATTACCACCGAAGCGCAGAATGCACTTCTTAAAGTATTAGAGGAGCCGACCAAAGATACACACTTTTTTCTTATAACAGACTCTACTCAGAGATTTTTACCAACACTACTTTCCAGAGTGCAAATCATTGAGTCAAATAAAAGTTTGGATAAACGAAAGGACGGGCAAGATTTTGTGAACTTGCCTATGGTAGAAAGACTCGCTGTTGCTCTGCGGATTGGAGAAGAAAAAAACAAAAAAGAAGCAAAGAAGTTATTGGAAAGCATAGAGGTTTATCTGGGTGAAAGTATAAGAGGAGGCAACGCTTCTTTGGAGATTGTGTATGCTCTAGAAGAAGTAATGAGCGCGAAAAAATATTTGGGCGACAGGGCTCCATCAGTTAAAATGCTCTTAGAGCATATTGCGCTAATCGTTTAAAATAAGACAAATGACACTATCCGTCCATTCAGTAGTAGGTGCAGGGCTTTCTGTGTTAGCAAGAGCTAATCCTCTGACGGCTTTTGTCATGGGCCTTTTTAGCCATTTTGTGTTGGATGCAATTCCGCACTGGGATTACCCATTGAAGTCCGGATCTGGAGGACGGTCTGCCCCCATGTATGAAGATATGGTAATTGGAAGAGATTTTGTGTTTGATTTGCTTAAAATAATAGCTGACGCGCTCTTAGGTATTACACTTGTTATGTTTGTATTTAAACCTGAATTCCGTTCGCTTGCAGATATTTTAACAAGCGGAATATTCTGGGGTGTAGTCGGAGGGATGTTACCCGATTTTTTACAGTTTCTATATTTCAAAATTAAAAAAGAACCGCTCATCGCATTCCAGCATTTTCACACATGGATTCATGAGAAAGAAAAAAAGTTAAATGATAGAAATATTATTGGTCCGGCGCTTCAGATTGCTTTAATTATCTTTTGCATATATTTAGTGCCGCTTTCTTTGTGAGAGACCGCGTTTCTGCTATAATCCAATTGTGAGTTACAACTTTTCAACGCTTGATCAAGCTTTAACAGGTACCCAAAACTGGCTTAAAAATGAGCTTTCCTCTATTCGTACTGGCAGAGCGACCCCAGCCATTTTAGACGGAGTGTCTGCTGAGGTATACGGAAGCAAGATGGTTTTGAGGGAGATAGCTTCTATTACAACTGAAGATCCCAAGACTATCAGAGTAGTGCCTTGGGATGCGACTTTAGTGCGCGCGATTGAGAAAGCGATCACTGACTCTGATCTAGGTCTATCTGTTTCGGTAGATGATAAAGGTCTAAGAGTGATATTTCCAGAGCTTACGGCTGAGAGGAGAACATCACTCGTTAAAGTGCTGAAGCAAAAGCTTGAGGAAGCTCGTATAGCACTGCGAAAAGAGAGAGACAAGACTAAGACTGATATTGAGGCAAAAGAAAAGGAGGGTGGAATGGGAGAAGATGACAAATTCAGGTATATAGAAGATTTGCAAAAGAGAATAGATGCATCCAATAAAGTATTGGATGAAATGGCGGAAAAGAAAGAGCAAGAATTAATGAGTTAAATCCGTGTCCATAATTATATTCATAATTGTTTTAGCGATTCTGGTTTTTGTCCATGAGCTTGGACATTTTATCGCTGCGAAAAAAAGCGGAATAAAAGTATCGGAATTCGGTATTGGTTTTCCACCAAGACTCTGGAGCAAACAAAAAGGAGAGACTCTCTATTCCATAAATGCCATCCCATTTGGCGGGTATGTGAAGATTTTTGGAGAAAATCCTGATGAGGAGAGTGTCTCTGGGCCGGAAAAGGCGAGGAGTTTTGTTAATAAGCCGAGGCATATTCAAGCTCTTGTGCTTGTGGCGGGAGTTTTTTTCAATATTTTGTTTGCGTGGCTTCTTATCTCTCTTGGCTATATGGTCGGTCTTCCTACGCCCGAATCTCATGGAGGACAGGGAATAGTGGATAATGCACAACTTGTGATTACAACTGTGTCGCCCAGCTCTCCAGCGTTTGAAGCCGGTATAAAGGTGGGAGATGTCGTCCGAGAAGCGGTATCAGAAGGCAAATACGCTCTAGATGAGTTCTCGCCTCAGGCGCTTTCCAATTTTATTGAAGCTCATGGTAAAGATGGGATTACCTTGGGAATAAATCGCGGGGCAGAAGTGCTATCGGTAGATGTGTTGGGGAGGGAAGGTGTTGTGCCCGGCAGGGTGGCTATTGGCGTCTCTATGGATATGATTGGAACTCTGCGGTTACCTGTGCATCTTGCTATCTACGAAGGAGCGCGAGACACTGTGCGACTTACATACGCAACCATAGTTTCCTTGGGCATTTTTATTGGTCAAGCATTTATAGGCCAAGGGGACCTCTCTCAAGTTACAGGACCGGTGGGAATAGTGAGCCTCGTGGGAGATGTTACGACGCTGGGATTTGTTTATCTGCTTTCTTTCACCGCAATAATTTCTATAAATCTTGCTGTCATAAACCTAATGCCCTTTCCGGCCTTAGACGGAGGAAGGCTCTTGTTTGTGGCGATTGAGGCAATAAGGCGAAAGTCTATTTCACCGAAAATTGCCAACGCGCTAAATGGTGTCGGCTTTGCATTATTAATTTTACTAATGATTGTCGTAACCGTGCACGACGTCTTTAGATTTTTCTAATATGGACTCCGAAAAAATTCCAGATTCACTTGTTGGAGATGATGAAAACTTTGTAAGAAGGATGGGTGTGGAGATGGCAATTGCGAAATTGGAATTGGGCGACAAGTTTGAAGAGCGGGCAGGTGACTGGGTACATGTCTCTAGCAGGCCAATTAAGGCAATCTTTGATAGAAGAGCGTCGGAAGAGCCGGATTTTTTGCGCAGATGCACTTTTGATACGGATAGTGTAGCCAAAGAGATATCCGAGGAACTAAAACAGAGCGAGTCATAGGTCTAGCTCATGCACGAGGTCGTTTGATACCTACGGCTAATTAAGCTATTATTTTTGGATGTTACAAAACCAGCTTTTCACAAAGACGCGCAAGGAAGCTCCCAAAGATGAGGTGGCAAAAAATGCGCAACTCCTAATTCGCGCTGGCTTCATACATAAAGAAATGGCAGGAGCATACTCCTTTCTACCACTAGGTCTGATGGTCATAGAAAAAATAAAGCAGATTGTTAGAGAAGAAATGAATAAGATTGGAGGGCAGGAAATTATTATGACCTCTCTACAGCGCAAGGAGCTCTGGGAGAAAACTGACAGGTGGGATGATGAAAAAGTGGATGTCTGGTTTAAATCCGCTCTAAAGAGCGGAGGAGAAGTCGGCTTTGGGTGGTCACATGAGGAACCTATTACCGAGATGATGAACTCCTTTATTTCAAGCTATAGGGATTTACCTGTGTATGTGTATCAGTTTCAAACAAAGATGCGAAATGAACTTCGTGCTAAGTCTGGAATTATGCGCGGACGGGAGTTTGTGATGAAAGATATGTATTCATATACTACAAGTGAGGAAGCTCACAAGAAATTCTACGATCTGACAAAAGGTGCATACATGAGAGTATTCGAAAGAGCGGGTCTTGGAGATAGGACTTTTCTTACTTTTGCTTCTGGCGGAGCGTTTACCAAATTTAGTCACGAATTTCAGACCCTCACAGATGCGGGGGAGGATGTCATATATCTCCATCGAGGAAAGAAAATTGCGATTAATAAGGAAGTATTATTACCTGAAGTTCTGGAAGAGCTCGGTGTAAAGGAAGCAGAGCTTGAAGAGGTAAAAGCAGCTGAGGTGGGGAATATTTTTAGTTTTGGAGGATCAAAATCAGAACAGCTCGGACTTAGATTTAATGATGAAAAAGGAGAGGCCCATCCCGTGATACTCGGTTCATATGGAATCGGTATCACTCGTCTCATGGGCACTGTTGTAGAGATTTTTGCAGATGACAAAGGAATCGTATGGCCAGAATCCATTGCTCCTTTTAAATATCATTTGATTGATCTGAACTCAAAAGAAAGGGCGAATAAAATTTATAAAGCGCTTGCAGATAAAGGAATTGAAGTTCTTTTTGATGACAGAGATACCCGAGCCGGAGAGAAATTTGCCGATGCGGATTTGATAGGTATTCCATATCAGGTGATAGTCTCAGAAAGAGGAGAGGCGGAAAAAACTGTAGAAGTAAAAAATAGGATGACGGGTGAGACTAAAATAATCTCTGAAGAGGAGTTCGTGTCTTCATAGTGAGAATAACGAGGAGTTGTGAAAAAGCGCGTATGCCTTGTGGCATACGCGCGGGAGCGAAATCTGACTCAAAGTCAGAAAACCCACCTTAAGAATGTGATGAATCCCGCGAAGATGAGAGCATCTATCGCGGCGAGCATTACTTTTGCCCACCAGCGGGTTTCAATGAGGCCACTCTCCTTCCAGTCCTCTGGAACGCTGGGGAATGGCCAGAACCATGCTCTCGCAAGCAGTGGCGTCTTGTACACGCTTTTGCTCATCGCTTAGCCCTCAGATAAAGTTGCGAAATCTTACACAACTATGGCATTTTCAACTATCTAGGTCAAGTCTATAAAAATAGCTATAAATAATGCTATAGTACCCGAACAAAAATGCTTCTCAATAGATTTGAAAAACTGCGACGGATGCTAATGCATGATATCGGCATTGATCTGGGTACCGCGAACACTCTTGTTTATATGCGTGGGCAGGGAGTGATTATCAACGAGCCATCGGTTGTAGCCGTAAATCAAAAGACGGGAAGAGTGGTGGCGGTAGGAGGCCAAGCCAAACAAATGCTCGGACGCACTCCCGCGCACATCGTAGCGGTAAAGCCGCTTGTTGATGGAGTAATATCGGACTTTGAAGTAACGGAAGAGATGATTACATATCTTCTCAATACCGCGCAAAAAAATAATCGCAAACTTCTTGGTCCGAGAGTCGTAGTGGGCGTACCATCAGGAATTACAAATGTGGAAATTCGCGCAGTACGTGATGCAACTCGTAATGCAGGGGCATCCGAGGTTCACATCGTGGAAGAACCGATGGCAGCTGCAATTGGCATGAGGCTTCCAGTGAAGGATCCGGTAGGAAGTATGGTAATTGATATTGGCGGAGGGACTTCCGACATTGCCGTCATCTCGCTTGGCGGAGTTGTGCGCGCCAAAAATCTGCGCATTGCCGGGGACAAGCTTAATCAGGACATTATTTCATATATTAGGGCTGAATTTAAAATTCTAATCGGAGAAAAAACCGCGGAAAACATAAAAATCGCAATAGGCGCGGTTATTCCAGAAAACGCCCCGCTTGAGGCATCTGTCAAAGGAAGAGATTTGGTAACAGGTCTGCCTCGCGAAGTGGTGATTACCGACTCTGATGTGCGAGAAGCAATCGGGCAATCAATTGGCGCTCTAATTGAAGCTTCCCGAGAAGTGCTTGAAACCACACCTCCAGAGGTGCTTTCAGATATTATGAATAGAGGGATATTTATTGCTGGAGGCGGGGCGCTCATAAAGGGCCTTGCAGAGCTAGTGGAGTCGGAATTGAAGATTCCAGTGCATATGGCCACAGACCCTCTGACAGCTGTGGCGAGAGGTACGGGTGTTATATTGGAAGATATGGAAGGATTTGCGGACGTATTAATACAAAGTGAAGATGAATTACCCACTTCATAAACCTAGAAAAAATCTCTCTTTGAGAAGGGTGTGGAAAATAATTCTAGTCATAATAATCCTGGTCTTTTTCATAAGTTCTATATTCCCAAACTTTCTAGGGGGAGTTTCAGTGGGTATTGCAAAGCCTGTTTGGAAAGCAAGAGACCTCTTTGTGCAAAGTATCTTACAGAATGATTTTTTTCATACAAAATCCAACTTGATAAAGGAGAAAAATGATTTACAGACGCAAAATCAGAATTTGATTTCAAAACTCATAGAGCTTGAGATACTGCGAGCGGACAATGAGGCGTTTCGTCTGATATTGGGACGTACTAGCGATAGAAGGGGAGTTGCGCTTCCAGTGATAGCCCATCCCACTCAAACTCCATATGATGTGATAGTCGTGGATATAAATGACGATCAGGATGTGAGTATCGGAGAAGAAGCGGTCATGGGAAATATCTCACTTGGCAAGGTGTCTGAAATAGGTATGGGGTATGCAAAAATTAACCTATACTCAAGTCCAAACACTAAAACAATCGGAGTTCTTGTTTCATCAGGGACATCTTTGGAATTGCAAGGCAAGGGAGGTGGCAATTTCTCTGTGCGGGTGCCAAGAGACACTGCAATAACAGCAGGGGAGCTTGTGGTGCTGCCTAGCGATCCTGCTTTAGGGTTGGCGCGAGTGTCTGATATAGAGGAGTCTGAAAAAGATTCCTTTAAACTTATCCGGTTAATATCGCCTGTGAATATTTTTTCTTTGAGATGGGTGGAGGTGATTGAAAAATAGATATTAAAAATAAAGATGGAAGATTGTGATAGACAGACAGATTAAAAAAAGAATTGTCGTCTCCGTATGTCTCTTCTTGTCGCTCTTTCTATTGCCATGGTGGCTGACTTCTTTTTTTGCGATAGTATTTTTACTCAAATTTGATAGTCCTTACGAAGTGCTTGCTATTGGCTTTTTCATAGATTATTTATATAGAATAATTTCCGGCAATTTTCTTTCTGATAACGTCTTTTTTCTATCTTCTTGCCTTCTTTTTTTGTTGTCGTATTTTCTTAAGGAGCATATTACCTTTTCTCGCAAAGGCATTAACTAAGTTTCACCTCGCATTGCGCTCGTATATAATGTGCTTGTGAGTTGGCACAAAGTAAAAAAAGCAATAAGAAGGCTGTTTTTTGGTCGAAGTCTGGGTGGAGAGATAGATCCAGATGAAATCTTTCTAGACGCCAGTAATCTTCCTCAGTTTGACACTCATCAGTTTGAGGGAAGACTTGAAAGGCCCATATCACGCGGCACATTTTTTTGGGTTGTGGCAATATTTTTAATAATTGGTTTCGTCTTTACAGGAAGACTCTGGGGACTGCAAATAAAAGATGGTGACGCATATGCGAAGCGAAGCGAGAGAAATCGATTAGAACATACCACTATTTTTGCAAATAGGGGAATCATTTACGACCGTAAGGGTAGAGAAATGGCATGGAACGATTTGAATACTTTAGGTGACTATGCCTTACGTACGTATGCTCCTGTTTCAGGCATTGCGCATCTTATCGGGTATGTGAAGTACCCTGCTAAAGATAAGATGGGAATATATTATGAAGACAGATTCATACCAAAGGGTGGAGTGGAAGAATATTTTGAGGAAGACCTTTCCGGAGAGAATGGGCTTAAAATTACTGAAACAGATGCTTTAGGTAATATTCAGTCGGAAAGTCTGCTGACACCTCCTGTTGACGGTAAAAACATTGAACTCTCTGTTGATATGGCTTTGCAGGAAAAAATGTATTCTCTTATCGCATCCACGGTTGCGGAAAGAAGTTTTATTGCTGGAGCGGGAGTCATGATGGATATACATACTGGTGAAGTGCTCGCAATGACAAGCTTTCCAGAATTTGATTCTAATGTAATGACTCGTGGTGAGGATGACGCGAAAATAAAAGAGTATTTGAATAATAAAAATAATCCATTCTTGAATCGGGCAGTGGGAGGACAGTTTATTCCTGGTTCTATTATGAAGCCTTATATCGCCATGGGCGCACTGCAAGAGGAGATTATTGACCCGCTTAAAGAAATCCTTTCAACTGGGCAAATTACGATTCCTAATCCATATGACCCGACTAAAAAGACGATATTTAAAGATTGGCGAGAGAATGGCTGGACTGATATGCGTAGAGCGCTTGCTGTGTCTTCTAACGTCTATTTTTTCTCTATTGGCGGAGGATATGACGGACAAAAGGGAATTGGCATTGATAATATTGAGAAATATACCAAGATGTTTGGATTCAGTTCTCTTACTGGAATTGATCTTGATGGGGAGAAAGAAGGTAATGTGCCTAGCCGCTCATGGAAAGCGGAGAATTATGAAGATGGCGAATGGAGGGTTGGAGATACTTACAATAGCTCAATCGGACAGTATGGATTCCAAGTTACTCCCATTCAGGCTCTGCGAGCGGTAACTTCAATCGCAAATGGAGGATTTCTTTTAAAACCGACGATTGTAAAAGGTAATAGAGATATACAGAAAAAATCTGAATTCATTTCATCTCCAGGAGAATATTGGAGAATACTTCGCGAAGGGTTAAGACTCTCTGTTACAGAGGGTACCGCGAAGGGCTTGTACATGCCGGAGATTTCTGTGGCGGCGAAAACCGGAACGGCTGAGCTTGGTGCATCTAAATCAATGGTCAATTCCTGGGTGATGGGGTATTTTCCGTACGAAGAGCCGAAGTACGCTTTTGTCGTGCTGATGGAGCAAGGGCCAAGGGCAAATCAAATCGGAGCGACTTCAATCATGCGACAACTTTTTGAATGGATGTATGCATACACTCCTGATTACGTGAAGTAGAGTTTTTTGTATAAAAAAATGGACCGTGGTGAATTGATTTCACACGGTCCGTCCCTGAACTACGGCGGTCCGCCGAAGCGGGAGCTCATGAGGCTGTGTGCCGTCATGGTTCCTCCGGTTAAGGTTTTATGTCTGCAGAGAGCATGACGCTCTCGGAATGTGCTTCCTACGTAGCCACCGTGTGCCAATCTTTGTGGGTGGCCTGTGGCAGACCTCGCAAAGCGGCGCGATGACTACGTAGGTTAAATTATCCTGCACAGTGAGCCGGGCCGTCTTGTCCGCCCCAAGTGGAGCGGGACGGTTCTCGCTATGCAGGTAATTCGTTGTGTCAAACAAGCTCTGGAATCAGCCTACGAGGAACCATTCCTTTCGGAAGTTGGGGCCGCCGGCTTCTCGTTGCTTCGCCAATTGCCGGTCTACTGATTCCAGAGCTTTCCATTAAGCAGTATAGCATATCCATTAATTTTGTCAAATACTGAAATGGGTTATTAGATAATATGTTGTAAAAACTTGCGTTTTCTTCATTTACCTGTACAATTGCCTGTCAATATATGAACGAGGAAACTTCGTATCTAACAAAAGAGAAATTTGAAGAGCTCAAAAAGGAGCTCGATTATTTACGCACGATAAAACGCAAAGAGGTCGCTGAAAATCTGGAATATGCGAAAGGTCTTGGCGACCTTTCAGAGAACGCCGAATACCATGAAGCTCGCGACACTCAAGCGGCCGTGGAAGATCGCATTGCTCGTATTGAAATGATGCTTAAATCAGCATCAATTGTTTCCGCGCACGGTACAGATGTCGTCTCAATTGGTTCAGAAGTGACTGTTGAAAAAGCAAAAGGCGGCGAGAAGCAGACCTTTACACTTGTGGGTTCCGAGGAGGCTGATATGAGCACAGGCAAGATTTCAATGAAATCACCTTTCGGCGTGGCGATTATGGGGAAAAAGAAAGGAGAGACATTCTCTTTCACCACTCCTTCTGGTAAGATGGAGTATAAAGTTACTACAATAAAGTAGCTGTTATTTATAAACTTCAAGTTTCAGATTTTGGGACATGTAATAATCCCTCTGTCTAAGCTTGTCGCTACAAGGTTCTACCTTATGTCTTCCTTAGAGGAAATACGAAATACAAGATTAGCTAAACTCAAAAAGCTGCAAGAGGCTGGGGTAAATCCATATCCAGCAGAGACGAATATGGATTCCTCACTTGCAGAGGTGGTAAAAAATTTCAGCAAGCTTTCCAAATCAAAAAAGAAACAATATTCGTTGGCGGGTCGGATTATGTCCTTGCGTCCACAAGGGGGTCTTATCTTCTTTCATTTTTCTGATGGCACGGACACCTTTCAAGCAATGCTCAAGAAAGGTGAATTAATCTCGGATAATGATTTTGATCTGCTTTCCGAGACTGTTGATATTGGAGACTTCATAGAAGTTAAGGGAACTCTTTTTATAACAAAGCGCAAAGAGAAGACTATACAAGTGGCAAGCTGGAAGATGCTTTCCAAATCTTTACGGTCTTTGCCTGAGAAATGGCACGGTCTCCAGGACGTAGAAGAGAGATTTAGGCACCGTTATCTTGACACTCTCATGAACAAAGAGGTAAGGGAAAGATTCAATCTCAGGGTGAGGATGATGAATGAGATAAGAAATTTTTACAATGAAGCGGGATTTTTGGAGGTGGAGGTTCCTTATCTCCAGCCTCTGGCAGGTGGAGCGACAGCGCGACCTTTTACCACACATCACAATGCGCTGGATATTGATTTCTATCTTCCTGTTGCTCAAGAACTTTATCTCAAGGAACTATTGGTTGGCGGTTTTAACAAAGTATATGAAATGGGAAGGAGGTTCAGAAACGAAGGTATTGATACCACTCACAATCCGGAGTTTACAATGCTTGAGTCTAATGAAGCGTATGCTGATGCCAAGAGCCAGAGAGAGTTTATTGAAAAGCTTTTCAAAACCTTGATTAAAAAACTTTTTGGCAAGAGTAAGATTGTCTATGATGGGCAGACAATAGATTTCGCTCCTAAATTTACCGTCATTTCATTCTACGATCTTCTGAAGAGGCACGCTCTTATTCCTGATCCGGATACTATCAGTCGCAACGAAGCGGCGATAAAGGCAAAACAGCTCGGCGTAAAAGTGGAAGACGAATCTTTAGATAAGATTTTGGATAATATTTATAAAAAGACCGCGCGTCATAAGCTCATACAGCCGACTTTCATCATAGATTATCCTGTAGCAATGAATCCATTTGCTAAGAGAAAAGAAGATGACCCGTCTCTCATTGACCGATTCCAGCTTGTGGTGGGAGGTATGGAGCTAGTGAATGCATTCTCTGAACTTAATAATCCGATTGACCAAATAGAGAGATACTTGGAACAAGATAAAAAGGGCGCGATGGGAGAAGGAGAAGTGTCGCCATCAGACCAAGAATATTTGGAATCAATGGAATATGGAATGCCGCCAAATGGAGGGATTGGAATTGGGATTGACCGTCTGGCCATGCTTTTAACCGATACACGAAACATTAAAGAGGTCATTTTATTTCCGACACTGAAACCGAAAGAATAATTTCTAAATGTAGCTATTTTTAAGGCAAATTGATGAAAATCTGAATTGTGATATATTCAGGTCGGAAATCCTCAAAGGGGATAAGATGAAGATACTTTGCTCGAGATGCAGGGAAGAGGTGGAGAAGGGTAGAAAGTGCCCTTCATGCGGGTATGATCCTGCAGAGACGAATCAATCCGAGGAAGGTTTGTCTAGAAAGGAGCCTTGTCCACAATGTGATTTTTTGTATGACGGGATAAGATGCGAAGAGTGCGGATACGAATACAAAGGCTAGTAGTTATAAACCTGAATCAAAGGAGTAGGCCATGCTTGAAAGGGTCGGAGAGGGCGATGAGGTGGTCTTTCACGCTCAAGAATCAGCTGGTATCGCAAACGAGTCTGACCGTTGTCTTGATTCGTTTGATATCATCGCATACTCTTGCGATGGTCATCCTGGACTAACAACAGCTCAAGTAGCTCACGTTGAGAAGTGTGCTGACTGCAAGAGGCGAGTAGGGGTTGTTGGCGCTCTACTCAATAGGAAGCCAGAACCTACGAGCATTTTCTGTCCGGGATGCAGTGCAGAGTTGGATGGAGCGGAGTGTAGTGCCTGCGGATACAATATCTGCACTGGCTAATGATGAGACACCGAGGTTTAAGTACAAACCTCGGTGTGTTTTTAATTAATTTAAAGAGAAAGGCTTCGTATCAGGAGAATTTGGGCAAAGCCAGTAGAATTTACCGGCTTCCAGCGCCTTGGCCGAGCTGTCCCTTCTTGTGCCAAAGACAATATCAGCCCAAGTGAGAAAGACATTAAGGTTAATGTTATTTTTGTGATGATGCATGAAATGATTGTTATCAATATGTCTAAAATATTTTCCTAGGAAAAAGTTAGAACCGCGAAATAATTTTTGCACCTTTCTGTCAATTGCGTATCCAATTCTTTGAGTTCTGCTCAGCGATTCTCTTACACTCTTCTCTCTCTTTATAAGTATCTGGGTCGCTTCATGAAGCACATTTTCAATATTTGCTGTGGCAACACTGAGCTTAAGGGTGTCAGAATTGTATTTTGCCTGCTCATGCAGTCTCTCAATGAGTTCAGTGCCAAACAAAATTGTAACTTGCTGATTCAACCTTGCGTTGTGATCAACAATTTCTTCTATTGCATTACAGACTGTATCAAGAAGAGGTTTTGAGAATCTTAAATTGCCATCCCTCCTCTCCTTTCCGCCTTGCATTAAGTCTCCAAGAACTCTGTTTATAGTAAGTCTTCTTTCGCCGATTACGTGCATATAATGGTGGTTTATTTCATATCCCATATATCCGATTAGCGATGCCAAAAAAATACCTAGAATAAAAGAAAAATCTATCCATCCAAAACTCATATCAGATACAACTAGAAACGAGTAGAGTCTGTTTAGAGCAAGTGCATATCCGATCGCGATGCTCAGGATTAAGACTACATGTGTCCAATGAAAGTGAATTACAACATTTTCATTAACAATATCTCTGTAATAATGAGCCGGACCTCTAAAGGCTGCATGATGTACGTCATTATGAGCGTGGGCAGAGGCTCTGTTGAACCACTTTCTTTTATCATGCGGAACATGGAGCATGTGCTTATGCACTAGCCATTCAACAGGCGAGATGATTATCAAACCAGGGATAAATCCTGCTAGAAATGATAGAACTATCACTTAAATATTGTAACACAAAATTAGCTTAATTATATGGCTTTACTAAGTCATATTTTATACTTGACTTTTATATATAAATCATGCTATAATTGTAACAGTAGTTCTCGCAGTATGCAGTCTTACGTTGTACTTCCTCGGAGGGGAAATGCGTAACGCAACTCGGTTGCTTGTCGCTGTGCTGATGAGTCTCATCATCATGCCGTTTACCGCCCGCGCGCAGGTGCGAATCTCGGCGGTGGGGGTTGGATCCGGTCAGGATCCAATCTCAAGTGGGATCAGCGCTTTTGCTCGGTTTGAAACACTGGACTCCACCAAGTACGGAGAGCTGGTGTTTCAGCAGGAGCAGGCATGGATCACCTGGGGTCCGGCTCTCAAGGGCAAGATCAAGGGGTTCGTGAACGCCTCCGTCGGGCACTTCCAGGGTGAAGCCTGGGTTGGTCCATACGCTGTTTTCTCTGTTCCACTGGCGACGGTTGCCGGAAAGGAACTTTCTCTCGGTACCTTGCAGTGGCCGGTATTCTTCCTTACTGGAGAACCTCGTGACTGGAAGACGGCCAATGACGGTGTGAGGAATCCGGAGAACTTGAAGATTGGATATCTGGGTCTCATCAGCGTGACATGGGGGCCGGTGACGGTCTCCCATGGGTGGCTCAATTTCATGGATGATCCATGGAACAAGCTACCTGGCGCGAGTCTCACGATTCCAATCACTGGGGAAGTGACGACGACTTCAAGCTTCACATGGGACAGCAATGCCGGAAGGGCGCTGCTGTTCATGGGGGCGAGCTGGTCGCCGCGACGAGGATTGGGAAGTGATGTTGGTTGGCGCCGAGGTCTTGCTAGACCTCGGCGCTTTTCATTTTGAAAATAGTATATTGACCAAAGCAATAAAATGCTTATAGTTTGCAAAGATTTGTCCAAATGGCAACCTACCTTGAGGTGCTTATGACAGCGTTCGTCAATCACGATGCCACCTTGCAAGGTGGCATGCGCGATTTTGATGATTCATCGCTTGTGAGATCTTATTTAGCCGGCGAAGAAAGAGCCTTCAGTGAGCTTGTTAGGAGGTATGAGAAACGTCTTCAGAACTTCGTGTTTAGAGCCACTGGTGATACGAGTCGCGCCGAGGACTTGGTGCAAGAGACATTTCTTAGAGTCGTCCGGCATCTCCACAGGTTTGACCATACGAAGAAGTTCTCAACTTGGATTTACCACATTGCATCGAATCTTGCCAAGAATGAATTGCGTAATAGGTCGCGCGATCCCGTTGTATTATTTCAGCGGCTTGAAGATAACAAGCGGGATGACGAACGGCAAATTCAATTTGTTGATCCAAAAGGGGATGCTGACAGACTCCTTAAACTTCACGAGCATCAAGATTTGATTTCACAAGCCGTAAGGGTTATGCCAGTTCATCACAAGGAAGTGTTCATTCTTCGTGAAATGGCCGATTACACGTACGAAGATATTGCAGTCATCACCCAAGCGGAATTAGGAACAGTAAAATCTCGCTTAAATAGAGCTCGCGAGGCTTTTAAAGCGGCGATTGAGCAAATGGGATTTGACTATATAGAGGGGCCACTTTAGAGTGGCCCCTTTTGACAAGTTGTGGGAAATGTGTAATGTATCGCATAGATGGATAGTTCACTTGGAAAGTCTTTGCACCCCTCACTTTAAGCCGCTTTGCGGCGAGGACAGAAATGGCTACTCTTGGCAATTTGCTCGCTCGTCAACTTCAGAGCAGACTTGGGGCTTTGTCAGCTACTGCAAGCGCAAGTTTGGCAAGTATCAGAGACGAACTTGCGTCACTTGTCTCTCTGTTCGGAGAAAAGGCAATAAAGCTAGCCGTAAACGGCAGAGGAAAGTCGCGTTATCCTATCCTTGCCTATTTGCTGGCTGGAAGGCAGAGTGGTAAGAGGGTTGCCAAGCCAAGCAATGCGGCGATGACTCAGGATGATTCTGAGACGAAGCCTGCATCACGGCAGGTGAATCAGAAGAAGCGGAAGAAGACGAAGAAGACCCAAAAGCGGAGAGCGCTCCCAAAGCGACAACCGAAGAAGGCAAGGGTCAAGAATCGCAAAGCTGCCAAGAAGATTTCAAAGGCAGCCCCTTCTGTCAAAAAGGCAGGTAGCAAGGGCTCGGTCCAGCCCTTCAAGGACACAAAAGACGCGATTCTCAGAATTCTTCGCGGATGGTTTACGAAGGAGCGATACGAATTCTCAACTTCCGATGTCACTCGCGAGCTCAGGAAGGAGGGGATTGCATTTCATCAAGCACATCCGGGCGTTGTCTTGTCTCAGTGTGTCAAGAACCTGAGCAGGAAGAAAGGGCGCGTTCCTGGAAGTACTCGTGATGTGTACATCTATACCATGGAGTCGGAACCCGCAGTGGGTAAGGCTAAGCAGAAGAAATAGGTTTTTCAAGGTTTCAACGGCTCGGGACTACAATCTCGAGCCGTTTTCTTTTGTTGCCAAGAACATGTTCTGTGTGATACTCTTGCCGAAGATTATTTATATCCAGGAGGGATTGTGCACAGAGATGAACTTGTTCGATTGGACACAGTACCGGCTGAACTTGAGGAGGAAATCCCTCAAAAATCGCCGTTTCGCGACGTGCCACTGACATGTTCGTGTCCGACAGCCGTAAGAAACACTGTGGAGTCAATCGGGACGACCTGTCAGGACATTTTCAGACGGGCGATGCATGTGGATGGCTATCCGGAGGCGTTTTCCAGAGCCATCTTTGTTCTTTATTGTCTCGCTGGATCAAGTCCCGAACTAGTTCCGCGTGTTGTAATGGATTATTGCGCGCAAGTCCGTATTGGGCCAAAGGTACTTGGAAGAAGCATGGACAAGTGTATGGGCTGTTGGTTGGACAGGCCAGAGCTTGAGAGACTGAAAAGCGCTTACACGATGATTCTTCCGGATGTCGATTCAGAGACTCTGACCGCGCTTTCCAAATCCAGACTCAAGTCTGCCTTGCCTGTTGAAATTGAAAGAAGCGAGCTGGAGCAGGCTTGGGCGGATATCAAGAGTTCTGGTATTTTGGAAAATCTTGATGACACTTTTGACAGTCTCATCCACGATGAAGGTTCATTGGGATAGGAATAAGACCGCAGAGATTTCTCTGCGGTCTTCTTGTTAATTTACCCAGGTGATGGTAGTGTTTTTGCCAGAACTTTCCAACGGAGAGCCAAATGACGAATCTGGCCCTAGTAAAAGATACTCAAGAGGGTGGCAAAGAATACAAGTGGGTTACTCTGCTTGCAAAAGCCAGGAAGGCCTTGGAGACAGGAGAATTGGTAACTGTTTCTCCAGACAAAATTCGTAGAATGGAGGGGCAGCCGCGCACGTATTTCAACCAGAACAGCATTTCGCTACTCGCTGATTCAATGGAATCCGTCGGCCAGTGGCAACCGGGGACTATCCGTAGAGTCAAGGCCGGAGCTCCGATAGAATTTGAACTTCTTGACGGCGAGAGGCGTTGGAGAGCGGCTCTTCACAAAAAACTTCCTTATCGAGCATTACTGGTTGATGTGGAGGATGAGGCAGTTCCGTATATTGTTGCGGCTGTTGCTAATTTCAATCGAGAAAATCACACACCGATTGAAATATCCGACGCAATTGAAAGGCTGTCTCAAATGCGCATCCCTCTAAAGGAAATAGCCAGCGTTCTCGGACTGTCAGAAAACTGGGCGGGACGCATTCACGGCTTACAGCGGCTGCATCCCAAAGTCAGGGAAATGCTTGATCCCACTTTGCCGAAAGAGAAAACCTTGCCAGTGCTTGCTGCAATCGAGATCTCAAGACATGAGCAGAGATTTCAATTGCAACTTGCAAACAGGATTCTGTCGAGAAAAGTCAGTCTGAAGATTCTTCGGGCGGAAGCGGCAAAAGTCTCAAAAGCTGGTGGTGGCTACATCCGCGCCCAGAGGTCAGAACCTGTAAGAGTTTGGCAGTCAGTTCAAAGTCTTTCTCGACAGGCATTGCGGGTTCTAACGGATCTAGAGTTTACCCTGAAAGGGAACGGATCCTTTACCGCAATTGATCAGAGATCCAAGAGTGAAATCAGGAGGGTCCTTGATAGCCTGGAAGAGGCGGCCAAGAAGGGTGACAAGTGCCAGCAGTTGATTAAGAAGCATCGTTCGGAGGATTAGAGATTCTTCTGAATTTGGACACCGAGGTTCGTATGAACCTCGGTGTTTTCTTTTGTTTAAATTTGAAGTTAAAACCTAGTACCTAAAAGCGGGAAGCTATATTGAACCATAGTTCACTAAATAAGTGGATAAATAGTTTCATGCAGTGGGAAACAGTGTTGTAAACTGTGTAACAGGTGGGAAGAAGTGGGAAAAATGAGATACAGCGAATCTTTTTTCCCAACAATCGTCATTCATCACTTGCTGTGTCATATCTCGGTGTAAGGTCGGTATGTAGGAGAGTTGGTCCTACGTAACGCAGTAATAAGACACAGATGACGCAGTAAGTGAGGGGTGATGAGCCCCGCATGCATGTGAGGTGAGAGGATTTAGGAGATTTGATCTACGACACTAGGTCAATCATCCCAATACTTATTATTAATAAATAATCTTTCTCTGTGTAATTGAGATTTTGCCATTTATCTCAAGCCACATCTTAAAAAGGAGAAAGCTGAAATAAGTACGGGATAAGAATTTTCTAAGCTCGTTCCTCGCAAAGTAAATTCTTATGTTTATCGGCGAATACACACATACGGTTGATGAGAAGAAGCGCATCTCATTGCCGTCAAAATTTAGAAAAGGTCTCGGAGGCAAAATTGTAGTTACAAAAAGTCCCGATGCCTGTCTTCTCGTGTATCCGCCCAAAGCATGGGAGAAGATAGCCGCGACACTCGGCTCTCTCCCGATGGGTCAGAGAGACAATCGTGATTTCGGTAGGTTTATGCTTGCCGGCGCGGTGGAGGTGGAGGTGGATTCAATCGGTCGTATTCTTATTCCGGATTTTCTCCGCGACTTTGCGGGGATAAAGAGCAAAGTGGTTTTCGCTGGCCTCTTCGACAGGATTGAAGTCTGGAATGAGAAAGAGTGGGCCGAGAAACGCGAGCTTATAGAAAAGCAAGCAGAAGGAATGGCAGAGAAATTAGGGATCTAGTATGTCCCACGTACCTGTTCTTTTACATGAAGCAATAGAGGGTCTCTCCATAGTTGATGGGGATGTCGTGGTGGATGCAACTTTGGGAAATGCGGGTCACTCGCAAGCAATCCTCAATTTGAAGAAAGATATTCGTTTGATCGGGATTGATCTTGACCGCCAAGCGATTGAGAGAAGCAAAGAAATTTTGGGAAGTGATAAGCGTGTTACGTTTGTATGCGAAAGCTATCGCAATCTCAAAGTGATTTTGGAAAAGCTCGGAGTCAAGGAAATAAATAAAATCCTCTTTGACTTCGGCTTCTCATCGGATCAGATAGCCCAGTCGGGAAGAGGTTTCTCCTTCCAAAGCGACGAACCTCTTCTAATGACTTTCAGCTCCAATTCGGAGGACGGCGCGCTTACGGCATACGAGATTGTGAATTCATGGAGCGAGGAAGATATACGCAAAGTTATCAGGAACTACGGAGAGGAGAGATTCGCGGGACGCATTGCCAAGGGGATAGTCAAGGCGCGTGAGAAGAAGCCGATCGGCACAACATTTGAGCTTGTGGATGTGATAAAGGCCTCTACACCGTTTGCATATCACAGAGGGCGAATCCATCCCGCAACGCGCACTTTTCAGGCATTGCGGATCGCGGTAAATGACGAACTTGAGGCAATACAGGAAGGTCTGGAAGAAGGATTCAGGCACTTGGCGGTAGGGGGGCGAATCGTGGCGATTTCATTCCATAGCCATGAAGACAGAATAGTGAAACATATGTTCAGAGCATGGAGTGATGCAGGGGTAGCAAATTTGATTACGAAGAAACCAATCACCCCGTCGGATGAAGAGCTTCTAAACAATCCAAGAGCGAGGAGCGCGAAGATGAGAGTTTTAGAAAAAATATGAAAGTAAAAGTAATAAATTTACATAAAAACACAAGACTATTTTGGCTTATGGCAGTGGTTTCCATTTGCTCTATTGGCCTGTACATATATTCGGTGAATGCCACAGTCAGAGCGGTGGCAGAGAGACAGCAGATTGAAACCGAGCTTTCAGAGCGCATTGCCCGCATTGGCGAGCTTGAATTTGAATACATAGGACTTAAAAATAGCGTGGATCTCGCGCTTGCCAGTGAAATGGGCTTTGCTATGGCTCAGCCGACAGCCTATGTTTCTAGAAACGAATCTGTAGCGCTAGCTTCCGGAGGCTCTTTCTCAAGATAGTAAATCTATTTTAAGGTGTGGCTTAAGCGGTCTAACAATGTAAAATGTTTTCATGCAGAAAAGAGAATCGCCATCCCGAATTAGAGTCATCTCAATTTTTATAATATTTTTTGCGCTTGTACTGGTTGGAAGACTATATTTTGTTCAAATTGTTCACGGAGAGGAGTTCACGAGTCGCGCGGATAGACAATATGTAAGATCAAATTACGATTATTTTAATCGGGGTACGATATATTTTGAAACAAAAAACAGTGAGCCGTTCTTGGCGGCTTCACTGAAGACTGGCTACATAGTCGCGATAAACCCAAAACTGATAAATAATCCAGATGTCGTTTTTGAGAAACTCGCCTCGGTTATTTCCATTGGAAAAGATGACTTTATGGAGAAAGTGAAAAAGATTGACGATCCATACGAGGAGGTGGCGAATAGGCTGACGTTTAATGAGGCAGAGGAGATAAAGGCTCTAAGATTAGATGGTGTATCCACTTATGCAGAGAGATGGCGATACTATCCAAGCAATTCTCTTGCCGCGCACGCGCTTGGATTTATTGCATACAATGAAAACGAATTGGCGGGCCGCTATGGTCTGGAGCGTTACTATGAGGAAACACTTAGGAGGAACAATGATAGCGTATTTGTAAATTTCTTTGCAGAAATTTTTTCCAACATTCAAAACGGACTTTCAAAGGAAGCAGAGCTTGAAGGAGATGTGGTAACGTCCATTGAGCCTTCGGTTGAACTCTTTTTGGAAAGAGAACTCTCCAAGCTTAGAGAATCGTGGAATTCAGATTATGCAGGTGGGATTATTATGAATCCACGGGATGGATCAATCGTTGCCATGGCCTTGTCTCCGACATTTGACCCCAATAATCTCAAAGCCCAGAGCGGCTCATCCATATTCACAAATCATATTGTAGAGAGCGTCTATGAAATGGGGTCAATTATCAAGCCGCTTACTATGGCGGCGGGTATTGATAGCGGGGCGATTAGCGCAAATACAACTTACTTTGACGCAGGCACTCTCACTCTGGACAAGAAGACGATATCAAACTTTGACGGACGCGGCCGGGGAATTGTGAGTATGCAAGAAGTTCTAAATCAATCTCTAAACACGGGAGTCGCATTTGCCGTAAGGACAATGGGGAAGAGAGTGTTTGCGAAATATATGAAGAGTTATGGGCTTGGGGAAGAGACAGGTATTGATCTTCCCAACGAAGTGCATGGACTTATTGATAACCTAGATAGCCCGCGCGATATTGAGTATGCTACGGCGTCTTTCGGACAGGGCATTGCCATGACTCCCATTGAGACTATCAGAGCTCTTGCGACGTTGGGAAATGGGGGCAAGCTTGTGAATCCGCATATCGGAAAAAGAATAAATTATCTTATCGGCGGTTCAAAAAAGATTGATTTGGGAGTGGATGTGCAAGTGCTTAAGCCAGAGACATCGGAAGAAATCACCAGAATGCTTGTAAAAGTGGTGGATACAGCTCTCCTGGGTGGAACAGTAAAAATGGAGCATTATTCTATTGCCGCAAAGACCGGCACAGCGCAGATTTCCAATCCGAATGGTGGAGGCTATTATGAAAATAAATTTCTACATTCCTTCTTCGGTTATTTTCCAGCTTTTGACCCGAAGTTTATAATCTTTCTATACCAGTATGATCCTAAGGGAGTGAAATATGCTTCCGAAACTCTTACCCATCCATTTATGGATATTACAGAGTTTCTGATTAATTATTACGAGATTGCGCCCGATAGATAGGAGGGAGAATTAGTTATAGGAATTAAGAATAAGGAGCAAAGATGATAAGATGAAGGCATGAAGAGCGTGCTTAAAAATCTAGTCGTGCTTGTCCTAACTTGGGAGGCAAAGCTAGTGCTCAAAAAGTACAAGCCTAAGATTGTGGCTGTAACGGGGAGCGTGGGTAAGACATCAGCAAAAGATGCTATTTATACTGTACTTTCAGGCTCTCTCTTTGCGCGTAAGAGCGATAAGAGTTTTAACAGTGAAATAGGAGTTCCGCTGACAATCCTTGGATGCCGGAACGGCTGGAACAACCCCTTTATATGGCTTCGCAACATTATTGAGGGGATAATGCTTATCATCTTGCCAAACCATTATCCCAAATGGCTTGTGCTTGAAGTTGGTGCTGATAGGCCGGGAGATATTGAAAATCTTTCTAAATGGATTGCGCCTGATATCGCTGTCGTAACCAAGCTAGCCGATGTGCCTGTGCATGTAGAATTTTTTGAAGACGCTGAGGCTTTGTACAGAGAAAAAGCATTTCTGGTACGGGCGGTAAAAAATGACGGGGTGGTAATCTTAAACTCTGATGATGAAGACGTCTTATCAATGCGAGAGCAGACAACAGCCAGAACCTTGCTATTCGGCACAAAATCTCCAGCAGAAGTGATTGCTACAAGTTACAGAGTATTGTATGAAGAGACTGACATGAATAAGACTCCCAATGGCATTGTCTTTGATGTTTCTCACGGCAAGGAATTTGCAAGAATAAATATTTTCGGGGGCCTGGGACTTCAACACCTCTATTCAGCTCTTGCCGGAGTGGCTGTGGGGAGAGCTCTAAACATTAAAATTGAGAAGATATCAAAGTCATTCTTCAAGCACGAAACTCCCCGCGGACGCATGAAGATATTGCGTGGTGTAAAGGACTCAATTCTTATTGATGATTCTTACAATTCATCTCCGCTCGCGCTTATGGAGGCTCTCAATACGCTGGAGCTTATTGAAACTACTGGCAGAAAAATCGCGGTGCTCGGAGATATGCTGGAGCTTGGCAGATTTTCGCCAGATGAGCATAAGAAAGCGGGTGAGAAGGTGGCGAAAGTCGCTCAAATACTTTTTACAATAGGTGTGCGGGCTAGGGGCATTGCGGAAGGGGCATTAAACGCTGGAATGTCGGAAAAAGATATCTTTCAGTTTGAAGATTCAGGCAAAGCTGGCAAGGAATTAGAACAAAAACTTAAGTCTTATGATGTGGTGCTTGTGAAAGGGTCTCAAGGAATTCGTACGGAGAGGGTAATGGAGGAAATCATGGCAGAGCCAGAGCGCAAAGATGAGCTTCTGGTAAGACAAGAGAGGGAGTGGATTAGGAGGTAACAGTAGACTCCAAACAAGGTGGAGTTTTTTGTTAACATGACCCTAACGATACCAGATTCAAAACCCTTTGTTGATCTGTGCAAGAAAATGGCCGCTATACACCATGGGTTTCAAGAGCATTCTCTATTTTCGTTACCTCCTGACTATCAGAAGTTAACTCGCTTACCATCTGCCGGACACCCCAATAGAAGTTCACAACATCAAGAGTTTTCTCTTTTATTCCTTCACCCTTAAATTCTACATCTCTGTAAGTTAGAGCAATTCCTGGTGATGTGTCTGAATTGCTTATTCTCTCTAAATACTGAGAGGACGGAACCCCAACCCTGCCTATGTTTATTACAAAGTTACCCCTCGTCCGTAGTCCAAGTGCATGGCTTAGAGGGTTACGGAAATTATCATAGAGATCCTCCGCAGCTACTTCTTTGGTAGTTCCATACGGTGGTTGTTGACTCCATGGGTAATAATCCAACATTACCTTAATAAATTTTGTGCGCGCTACGCCAGTTGTATCAAAATTACTTTCCCTTAAAGCTGCTAAGCCACTCACTAACGCTAGAAGAGAGTTGGCTGCTGAAATATGACAGGACGCATTAAGACCAACTTCAGGTTTGGGTAACTGCAACATACAGAAAACATCCTCAAATTGAGGATTTAAATGCTGCTCAATAAATCTCTTGAGTCGAGAGGGCGTGTTTTCGTTTAGACTAAGAGGAGTGTAAGGCATTCGGGTTCAATGTACCGTTAGGGGGTTTGAAGAGCACATTGAAACATTCAAAACCGTGGTTCCCAAATTCCAACATTTCAAACCCAGATTCCGCTGTGGCGTAGATGGGTAATCCAGACGATGGATGGGCATATGAATCATTTTGTGACCTTACGGGGAATCGAACCCCGATTTGAGCCTTGAGAAGGCTCCGTCCTAACCGTTAGACGATAAGGCCTAGTCAGAGAAGAATAGCTAAAATTGTCGCCTGAATCAAGAACAGCCTTAGAATTTTTTGTTAATTTCATTTACATATTGCTGATTGTGTTGTAATGTAGTCGGTGGACCGCGTATTATAGAGAGGAGACAAAATGAGACGAGAGAGGAGATGGTTTATTGAGCACAGAGACGACGACACGAACAAAGCAGTTGCTCGTCGTTTGCAGGACCCCGAAAATGCTCCTTGTATCCGCAAATGCGAAAGAGGAAAGACCTTAAAGGTCTGGGAATGTAGTCTTGATGACAGAGACTACTTCATCAATTGCAAGGAGGCTCAAGGTCTAGATTTCAGAGTCTGGATTGCTTTGGGAGAGGACAAGCTGCGGCGCTGGTATCCGAACACTGCAAAGCGAAAGGCTATCAAGAGCGTTGCGCTTATCGCTCAGATGATCCGAGCTCATAGGATTTCAGGCGCACCAACCGCCACTCATTGAGTGGCGGTTTTGTTATAATATTACGATGCAGACCGAATTCGCTCAAAAAGTTTATAAAATTGTTAGCAAAATCCCAAAAGGGAAGACTCTTTCGTATAAACAAGTTGCCAAGCTTGCTGGAAGACCTCTTGCGCACAGGGCTGTCGGAAATATTTTAAATAAAAACAGAGATCCCAAAGTGCCATGCCATAGGGTAATAAAATCTGATGGGACAATTGGTGGATATGCATGGGGAAATTGGGAGAAGAGAGTAAAGCTTAGAGAGGAGGGAGTGATTGAGTAAGGGAGTGATTGAGTAATAGAGCAAAACAGTATACTTATCACTGTCTACTTCTTACTCCTTGATGGTATAATATTTTTATATGGCCATTGGTTCTTTTGCGCCTGAATCAAAGTTTAAAAACCCCGAGGAGGAGAGAGCATACTTGCACTCCGAGCTAGAGCGCGTGGAAAGGCAACTTGGCGGTGAAGTGAACGACTCTCAAAGGGAGAGGATTATTGCTGAAAATCTAGGCACGTACAAAGCTACTCCTGTAGAAGATGTTCTACATGATAAGTTTGCCATACAGAGCCATGAAGTGCGTTCTGTGGTGGACAATCTCGCCCCGGAGCCACACGATAGAAAAGTAGAAGAACTGCTAGCTCTCCTTACTGCCAAGGGTATAAAAAATGTTTTAACAATCGTTGAAAAGATGGGGGATTCGCATTTGGAGGACGATTTTCATCGTTTTTTGGTGCAATACGTCAAGAAAGGATTACCAGTTTCCGGTCTTCCAGAAAGAGCTCCGCTTTCAAAGGCGCTACACATGACACTCTATGAAGTGGTGCTTCCGGAAAACACAGAGGAGCAGGATAGGGGACTTAAGGAAATACTTTCTGGCATGGAGCAATTTTATTCTGGAATGCTTTCCGTTTCGCCTGAGAAGAATCCAGGCGAAAATCATATTGTGCTAGAAATTGCCAACAGCGAGGGAAGCGAAGAGTTTGTGTTCTATGTTTCGGTGCCTGACAGCAAGAAAGATCTTTTTGAAAAACAGATTCTTTCTATATTTCACAATGCGCGCGTAAATGAGCTTGTGGATGATCACAATATCTTTAATCCCACCGGCGTCTCTGCCGGCTCGGTGGCTGTATCAACAGGCAATCCTATTTTTCCACTCAAGATTTACGAGAACTTTGACCATGACCCTCTCAATGTCATTCTGAACAGCTTTTCAAAAATCAATAAACAAGGCGAAGGCGCATGTCTCCAAGTACTTATGACTCCAGCAGGGGATACATACCAGAGGAAGTATAAAAATGCGATTGAGAGGATTGAAAAGGGTACTCCGCTCAAAGAAGCCATTGATTTGCCAGAGTCGGTGGGAGGAGAAATGGTCAAGACTTTCAAGGAACTATTTTCTTCAACACCAAGTAAGAAAGATGGTGAAGAGAAAAAGCCTATTGATACTGAAGCGGTGGCAAGAATAAAAAAGAAAATTGAAAAACCGATTGTGAGAGTGTCGGTCAGACTTATCGCGTCCGCGGAAGATGAGAAAAGAGCGAGCGATATTCTCTCTGATCTTGAATCCGGATTCAACCAGTTCAGTGATACGCAGGGGAACGGCTTAAAATTTAGGAAGTTAAAAGGGGGCAATCTGCGCAAGTTTCTCCGACATTTTGCCTTTCGTGCCTGGAATAGCGACGAGGCAATCCCTATCAATATTGCTGAACTCACTACTCTTATGCATTTCCACACGCTTGCGCTTAAAGGAGTATCTCAACTCAAGGTTGCAAAGACCGGTAGCGCCCCAGCGCCCCTAGATTTGCCTAAAAGCGGTACATTGCTTGGAATAAATCATTACCGCAACATCAATACAAAAGTGTATTTGGCCGACGAAGACAGATTGAGACATTTTTATACCATTGGTCAGACAGGTACGGGAAAATCCACTTTGCTTAAAAACATGATTATTCAAGACATTGCTCGCGGCAATGGCGTCTGCATGATAGACCCGCATGGTTCGGATATTTTGGACGTGCTTTCCAATATTCCAAAGGAAAGGATGAAAGATGTCATATATTTTGACCCGAGCTACACAGAGCGGCCAATGGGGCTCAATATGCTGGAGTATGATAGAAAGTATCCTGAGCAAAAGACCTTTGTCGTTAACGAGCTTTTCAATATTTTCCAGAAGCTTTACGGCGCGGTGCCAGAATCTATGGGGCCGATGTTTGAGCAGTACTTCCGAAACGCCACGATGCTTGTCATAGAGGACCCAGATTCGGGCTGCACACTTCTGGATGTCTCCAGGGTGCTTTCTAACAAAGAATACAGAGCACTCAAGCTCTCTCGTTGCCAGAATCCAATAGTCAATCAATTCTGGAGGGAGATTGCAGAGAAAGCGGGTGGGGAAGCGTCTCTCGCGAATATTGTGCCCTATATCACGAGCAAATTTGATGTCTTTCTTGCTAATGACATCATGCGGCCAATCGTGGCGCAGGAGAAGTCTTCTTTTGATTTCCGAAACATAATGGACAATAAGAAGATTCTCTTAGTGAATTTGGCAAAAGGGAGGCTGGGAGATATAAATGCCAATCTAATTGGTCTCATAATCGTTGGCAAGATTCTAATGGCGGCGCTTTCACGGGTGGACTCTTTTGGCGCTAATTTACCTCCGTTTTATCTCTACATTGACGAGTTTCAAAATATTACCACTCCGTCCATCGCCACCATCCTCTCTGAAGCGCGCAAGTACAAGCTCTCTCTTTCAATCGCACACCAGTTTATTGGCCAGTTAGAGGAAAATATAAAGGATGCGGTATTCGGCAATGTGGGAACCATAGCGTGTTTCAGAGTTGGAGCAGATGATGCAGAATATCTAGTGAAGCAATTGTCGCCTGTATTTGATGAAGGGCAAATTATGAATATTGAAAACAGGCATGCTTACATAAAAATGCTTGTTGAAGGAAGGCCAGTGAAGCCATTTGATATTGAATGTATGCCTCCCCCTGCCCGCAATCCCGCAAATGTGGATGAGATGAAAGAAAGATCGTATGAACTCTATGGAAGAGATAGAGTTGATGTGGAAATGGAGATTTCTAGAAAATATAACGGCGGTTCAGAACAGTAGATTGCCAATTACGATTCTAACAGTCTTTACGATTCTAACAGTCTTTTAGCGAGATCTTTTAGCTCGGCAACGTGCTCTTCTTTGTCGGCTTCCATTTTCTCCCAAAAAGCAAGCATCTGCGCGTCTCCTTCAGAATCCTTTATATATTCGTCCTTTATTCTCCAAAGACTTTTATTTTCTTGAACTAGCTGATGCAAGACGTTGTAAACGTTATTTTTGAGCATAATTTTTCCTAATTTATAAAGCTATATTTATCATACAAAAGAAAAGAGCAGGGTTGTTAGTCCTGCTCCTCTTTCTGTGTCAGCCTCTTTCAGTCTTCCGGCTGATAGCCATTCTCTGGGCGATTGCGTGGCAACCCACTCGTATTGCCGCGGCTACGAAACTTGAACGTGCGCGGTTCAGCCACTCTGCCAGCTCTGGTCATGGGCTGTGCGTCGTTTCTCTTGAGCTTGGGCTGGAGCTCGGTTTGAAGCTCTGCCTTGACGAGCCTCTCCAGATCTCCTTGTTCACCCCTGCCACCGTATCGGATGTCGTGGGTGAGGTACCTTATGGCTCCGGCCAAAGTGAGGCTGTTATAGCCCTCAATTTCCTGAGCTTGCCTCGCGAGCTCTTTCACGAGCTCTGGTGAAAAACCAGGTCTGCTTTCTGCGGGTGGACTTAGTCTCGTCATAGGGGTCTCCTCAGGAGGTCCGGATCTTTTGTACTGTTCTATCCCCATAATACTATTTTTCTACTCAAAAGTCAATCAAGAAAACATGGCGTCAATGACGGTTTTAACTTCATTTCCATCTGCTTGACCTTTCAATTCTTTCATAACAATGCCCATAAGCTTGTTTGCTCCAGTCTTGTCTGTTACGCCCAGTTCAGATGCCTTGTTTTTCACCACAACCTCAATTTCTTCTTTTGACATCTGCGCTGGCATATATACCGAAATGACTGCCAGTTCTGCTTCTTCATTTGCCACCAAGTCCTCGCGGTTGCCTTTTTTGAACTGCTCAATAGAGTCTTTTCTTTGCTTTACCGCCCTGGCGATTACAGCAAGAGCTTCATCATCGGAGAGCTCTTCGGTGGGCTTCCGCTTCTTAGCCACAAGCTCATTGGTAAAAGCGGCAAGTAGCCCGCGCAGGGAGTTGAGTTTAATAGCATCTTTGGCTAGCATGGCTTGCTTCATGTCATCTCTGATTTTTTGTGTAAGCATATAGAGATTATATCATAGGCATTTATTAGGCCTCTGTTATTCGCTATAATGTGCCTATGAATGGAACTGCATTATTCGTTGCCGGAATTGTT
>Ga0155681_112_pt4 | contig 42974 bp, 55 predicted proteins | sample RifCSPlowO2_01_FD_107338 | JGI IMG/M metagenome (GOLD analysis project Ga0155681, IMG submission 107338) | Candidatus Zambryskibacteria bacterium RIFCSPLOWO2_01_FULL_43_17 | reverse complement strand
AGCCGCGCGATTTCTCGCGCGGCCACACAAACCAACTTCACCTTACCTACTGATATTGAACGTATAGCTCCGGGTTACTAACACTGGCACTTTGACTCCCCTATGTTCGGCGGAGACGAATTTCGTCTTACCCAGCGCCTTGATAACCTCACTGAGAAAGGACTCGTGCATACTCCTTCCCTCAATAAGCCGAACGCTAGATACATCCGCTCTGCCCATGGTGTCAATGATGAATGAAACCATGAGTGAACCCTGGACCCCGGCATTTCGCAAACGGAGCGGATATTGAGGTTGAACGTCAAGGAGCACCTCCGGACGAACATCTGCCTCCCAGCTATTGATTGGCTCCTTTCTTGGTGCTTCCGTCTCCGCACCGGTACGTGTACGGTTTGCTATTCCAACCGCACGTGGACCAAAGTCTATTTCGCCTCCGGATATCGGAGCAGGCAGATCAATGTTCGGCATCGAAACATTCGGAACTTCAATGTTCGGCGCAAGAATCTTGATGATACCGTCTGGAATGATCGAGGCCTGCTTGATCATTCCAGGCTTTGTTGCCTCGTCAACCTTCTCCTTGATCTTGTCGGCGAAGGTGACCTTCACTACCACTGGCTTTGTGGAAGGAACGGTCGCTACCCGAGCCGCACTGACAACGACAGCGACGATGAGTAGCGAATGCAAGATTGCAGAAACTCCCACACCACCGAGACGAAAGCGACACGCGCTTGGTTTTGCCAAGTGTCTCATGTACTTCATACACTCCTCCTTGGTGAAGTGTCAAAGAACCCTAGTTAAATTATACTCCTCGCAAATAAGTAAAGTGGAAGTAGTGCACAACTAGAATTAAAGCAGCCCCGCGCACGTCGGGGCTGCTTTATTGGTGGAGATTTTGAACAAGATTGTAAATGAACCTAAATTAATTTAATGCTAGAGAATCTTAATAATGCTAATATCGTGCATATGAAAAGAGCCTTCATTATTCATGGTTGGGGAGGGAACCCAGAAGAAGGATGGTTTCCGTGGGCTAAAAAGGAATTAGAGAAGAAAGGTTTTGAAGTGTATGTTCCAACGATGCCTGATGCTTACGGTAAGAAGCAACCTCAGATCGAGCCTCGCATAAACGCAATCAAGGAGTCAGTTGGAGTACCCGACGAAAATACATACTTCATTGGGCATAGTATTGGGTGTCAAAGTATTGATCGATATCTCGAAACTCTGCCGCTAGAGACGAAGATAGGCGGGGTGGTATACGTTGCGAGGTGGCTTACCCTTAAGGGTCTAGATGATTATGAGAAAGAGGATAGAGAAACAGCGAAGCCGTGGCTTGAAACTCCTATAGATTTCGAAAAGGTAAGAATTATTTCTCCTAAGTCAGTTGCTATCTTTACAAAAAATGATCCATTTGTGGACGTTGGGAATGCTGAGTTTTTCCGCGAGAAATTAGGCTCTGAGACAATTGTACTGGAATCTGGCGGACACTTGAACGATGAGTCAAATACAAAAAAGTTGCCCGAAGTTATTCGCGCGATTGAGAAATTATCTGTAAATCAATAAAGAAAAGACTCCCAACAAGGGAGTCTTTTCTTTATATGTGGAGATGCCGAGAATCGAACTCGGGTGCAACAAGAGATTTGAAAAATTTCTACAAGAGTTATTTCGTTTTTTCCGCAAATGCGGATTTAACAGAAGCAAGTAGAGAACGAACAAAACCTTTCTTCCGCGAGCTCCTACAGTTTGGAAGGCGCCGAAGCACTCACCTTCTAGAGTCTCATGGTATTACACCAACATCTTGCATTGAGACTTCACAAGAGTTGACGTCGCGAACGCGAGTTAACCTCGAGCGTAAGCGAAAGCAAAATCGTTAGCTCCAAAATATGGAGAAACTACTGACTTTGCTCGTGCGACTATGCTGTTTGCATTTGTCTTTCGGGCAGATTAAAGAGTTACCCGAGCTCTCTCATGCATTTTTCAAATGAGTCCTGCTGTCTAGGCCGATCATCCCCCCGTGAGATATGAGAATTCCCATCTCATGGGGGAACTCCTAAACAACTATTTATTTTTCAAAGTGCGTCTTATCTCTCTATCGGCTTCCCTTTTCTTTATACTCTGACGTTTATCAAATTTTTTCTTACCCTTTCCGATTCCGAGAGTTACCTTGATTTTTCGCCCTTTATTATACACCGAAATCGGCACTATTGTCAATCCCTTTTTGTTTTCCTCTTGTGAGAGCGCTCTTATCTCTTTTTTAGTCAAAAGCAGTTTTCTGTTGCGTCTCGGGTCATAGTTTGCCGGCGCATTTTTTGCCTGAAATGGCGGGATCTCTGCTCCTATAAGAAACGTTTCCCCTCCTCGCACCACCGCATAGGCGCCGTCTAGGGAGCCAAGACCTTTCCGCAAAGACTTAACCTCATAGCCAAAAAGCTTAATGCCGGCCTCATAGGTCTCGCCAATTTCGTAGTTAAATCTTGCTTTTTTGTTCTCTATTAGAGCCATGGGAAAATCATAGCAGAAATAGCCATTTTAAGCCTCATTCTGGTTAAAAGCTTGACAAAATGAAGACGATTTGCTATACTTGTTGTTACAAAGAGATTATGGCGAAAGGGAGTTGACTTTCATAGCTTAGGTCACACTAGTTGGGATTTAGGGCTTAAACATATCGTATTTGTATTTATTGGTTACATTTCGTAAATGACTGGAACAATTAAGAAGCTCACTGATAAAGGCTTTGGTTTCATCACTGCTGAGGGGCTTGAGAAAGATCTTTTCTTTCACAGCAACTCACTTGTAGGCGTCACTTTTGACGAGCTACGAGAAGGTGATACTCTATCCTTTGAAGTTGAGCAATCTGAAAAAGGACCGAACGCTGTAAACGTACAGCGAGCGTAATCCACTCAAAACCCCCTCCGCGAAAGCGGAGGGGGTTTTGTTTTAGGTGTACAATATAAAGAGGCAGTGAAAGGGAGGCTTCATGGAACTCGACCTTATCACTTTCAAGGATTTGCGTGAGGGCGACAGAATCATTTGTGATGGTGGCATCGAGTACCGAATCATGCACAACAAAGGGCACGTCGTGAAGATGTACGACCACAATGCTGGCAAGGTAATCAGTTGCATGTGGTCAGAAAACTTCAAAGAAGTACTTACGTGCCCCGGACACGTTCGAGTAATCGTGCCCAAAGCACAAAACGCACAAGTTGTGAAGATTCAGAGCTCCTGAAATCACACGGCGGAACTTTTCAGTTCCGCCGTGTTTTTTTTGTTTGATATAATCTATCTTGTTATTAGAAATATATCTTTCATGGAATCAATCAATTACATCGCAATATTAGTAGCTGGAATAGCGCCGTTAGTTATTGGCTCTCTTTGGTATGGACCGATATTTGGCAAGATTTGGATAAAAGAAGCAGGCTTTACGCCCGAGATGATGGCACAAGGAAAAGAGAAGGGTATGAAGAAGTCATACGCAATCACTTTTATATTCTCTCTTGTGAGCGCCTACGCACTCTACTACCTTATGTCAGTGCAAAGTGTTGCCACCATTAGCTCTGCTATCACCCTCGCGTCTCTCATCTGGCTCGGTTTCCAGCTCCCAATACACCTAAGTACTGTACTTTGGGATACTAAGTCTTTTAAGCTCTTTGTGATTTATTCTCTGCATTCTCTGGTCGCACTTTGGGTGACAGGCATTATTTTAGTCCTTATATCTTAATTGAGATCGGATCGGAATAAAAAGTGGCATTTTGCTATAATGTTCCAATGAATAGGCGGATAATTGTCGTCGGGGCGCTTGTGCTTGCAATCGCACTGCTTGCTGTCCTTTCCCGATCACAAAATGAGCCGAAGGAGAAAACCAAGCATTATGAATCAAGCTCTATTGGGATTGCGTTTGACTATCCAAACAATTATTTCTTGGAAGTGAAGGATACGGGAAGTCCACAGAGAAAAAGAACTGCAATAATACTCACAGAGGATACTGAAGAGAATAGATTGGTACGCGAAGGAAAGACTCCGCCGAGAGAAGGCCCAGTAGCAATCACCGTAGATATTTTTCAAAACAGTGAAAAACTTTCCGCGGAAGGATGGGTGAGAGGAATGAGTTACTCAAATTTTAAACTTTCATCTAATGAACCAACCATATTTACTTACAAAGACCGAGATACAGTGAGCTATCGATGGTCGGGACTCTATGAAGGCCAATCAGTCGTGTTCGCTCACAAAGAAAACATCGTCATGTTGTCAGTTACATTTATTGCTCCAAGTGATTCTATAATTACTGTCTTTGAAGACATGCTAGAAAGTGTGGAACTGAAATAGAGAGCTCGTCATTGTAAAAATGCTAAATCAGTGTTAATATAATTTTCCATAACGAATAAGACTTGAGTCCACACGTACGCATAAATCATCAGATAAAAGCGCCAGAGTTGCGCGTCATAGGTCCCGAAGGGGAGAATTTCGGCGTGATAACACTCGGCGAAGCCCTAGCAAAAGCAAACGAGGCAGGAGTGGACCTTATTGAAATATCTCCAAACGCAGTTCCTCCTGTCGCCAAGATAATGGACTTTGGCAAATATCAGTATGCTGAGAATAAAAAGCAGAAGGCCTCTAAAGCAAAAGCTCATACCACAGAAGTAAAAACCTTGCAGATTAAGATAGGTACCGGAGAACATGACCTCTCTCTAAAGGCGAAGAAGGCTGGTGAGTGGCTAAGAGAAGGCCACCGAGTAAGGCTAGACCTATTCCTCCCTGGAAGGGCCAAATACCTCAATGAGGCATTTTTGAAAGAGAGAGTGGCGAGATTTCTCAAGCTTGTGCCAGAAGACTATATAATGGCTGATACCCCTAAAAAGAGCCCAAAGGGGATGACCGCTATAATAGAGAGGACAAAATAAGGATTTACCCTGTAGTGTGCTCCTTCTAGATCTACTACGGGGTAGCCCCCATCAAATCGTATTTGGCGGGGTAGACAAAACAGAAAATATCTGTAAGATAGAGAGCCTTAAATCATGGCTATAAAAACCAACAAATCATACGCAAAAAGGCTGAAAGTGACCAAAACAGGCAAGATTGTCTCTAGAAAAGCAGGTCAGAATCACTTCAATGCCAAGGAGAGCCGAAGGCGCAGCCAGCTTACCAAGAAACGAGGTATGAAATTTACCATTTCAAATAAGTCTAGAAGCCGATATCTAGTGAATATATAACATGACAAGAGTAAAGAAAGGAGTAAATGCGCTAAAATCTCGCCGAAACATCCTTCGCCAGGTGAAGGGGTATCGTTTTGCAAGAAGCAAGAAGGAACGCGCCGCAAACGAGGCTATCGTCCACGCAGGAAGCTATGCTTTTGCACATAGACGAGACAAAAAAAATGATTTCAGAAAACTCTGGAATGTACGCATTAATGCCGCGCTCCGTCCTCTTGGATTTTCATATAGCAAATTCATTGGAGCCCTTAAGAAAAGAAATATTGCTTTAGATAGAAAAATTCTCGCGACTCTGGCACAAGAAAATCCTGAAACTTTCAAAAAGATTGTTGAAACAGCCAAGTAGAGTCTCATCTCAAATAACTATTTCAATACATAAGTCTTTCCCGCCTCAGGGCAAATGGCTTTCACTCCTATATAGTCGTTAATTCTTTGAGCTAAAAACTGAGAGGCTTTCGGCTCTCCCATTACCACAAAAACTTGTTTTAATGGTCCATCTGCGGCTTTTTCCACAAATTCCAAAAGATGGTCGGAATCTCGATGCCCTGAAAAGCCTTCAATTTTTACTATACGAGCCCTAACAGGAATTAGGCTTCCTTCGATCTCTACTTCTTTTGCTCCCTCTTCTATCTGACGCCCAAGTGTCCCAGGAGATTGGTATCCTGTAATCAATACGGTTGCATTGCTGTCGGGCAGATATCTCTTCTCATGGTGCAAAATCCTGCCGGCAGTGGACATTCCTGAGCCTGCAATAATAATTTTGGGTCCGGGTTGAGATGCAATGCTCTTTGAATCATCAGCTCTCGGAGTTTCCTTAAGACCCTTGAATTCAAAAATCTCATCGCCGTCATTTATGTCAGTTTGAACATCTTTTTTAAAAGCTAGAAACATTCTTTTGTATATTTTTGTCAGCGATATGGCAAGTGGAGAATCCAAAAATACCGGAACCTCATCAATTGCCTTGCTTTCAATAAGTTCATTCAATTCATATAAAAGTGTCTGAGTCCTTTCTAACGAGAAAGCGGGAATTAAGATTGTCCCGCCCTTCTTTATAGTGGAATTAATTTCATCTCTAAACCTTCTATCTCTTTCCCCTTTGCTTTCATGGTTGCGGTCGCCATAAACACTCTCCATCACGATATAATCCACATCGTCCACAAACTCCGTGTCAGGCATAAGAACAGAGGGTGAGTTTCCTAGGTCCCCCGTAAAGAGGACTCTTTCCCCTTTCTCATATTCAAATTCATACATGGCAGAACCGAGGATGTGCCCTGCGTCTTTTGCCACAACACTCAATTCCGGAGCAATTTGCATATTCTTGTGATAATCGATCGTCTCCCAGATTGAGATGGCGCGCTCAAGATCCGGAAGTGAGTATAATTCGCTCTCACCGCCATTTCGAGCTTCATACTCCATAATCCTGTGGGCATCTTCAAGCATGAGCCGGGTTATTTCCTTTGTCTCTGGAGTAGAAAAAATCCTTCCGGTAAACCCTTCTTTCACGAGCTTAGGAATAAGTCCGATATGGTCCATATGCGCATGTGTAATAAAGAGAAAGTCTATTGTAGCTGGGCTATACGGAAAAACTTTTCCATTTCTTAGACTGGCACCCTCACCTCCCTGCTCTAAACCACAGTCAATGAGAATTTTCTTTCCTTGCGCTTCAAATAAAAAATTTGCCCCAGTTACAGAATTGACCCCACCATAAAATGTAATTTGCGGTTTCATACGCGATCTTTAAAGAATAAAAGGCTGATCCCGACCGAGATGATTGCTCCGACTAGGCCAGACAACATGTCAAATAAGGTATCTATTACATATTTTGAAGATAGATAGGTAATACCAGTCTCAAATTCAAAAAATTCCCACAAGACGACCACCCCCAGTGCCATCAGTAATGAACGCCAGAATGAAACTTTTTTTGAAAAATTGCTTCCAACCGAAAAAAGCATTGTAAAAAGTCCAATGATAATGCCTCCCAGTAGGTGCGAAACCGTATCGTACCAACCGATAGACCAATAAAAGTAAGACTGAATCCCAATATAATGGAAAACTAATAGCGATAAAGAAAAAAACAATAACAGGAGCAAAGATTTGATATGAGCCATTTGATATTCTGCTTAATACATTATACAAAATTATTTAATGAAAACGCCCGTTCGCGAACTCGCGAATGGGCTTCTTCATGGGGGCTACTTGGTCATATTGCCCTAGTGCAGTACTAGGTGGGTGCCCGCAGTTTCACTCCAAGGAGTAAAACGATATAGGATTCCCTTTTATTTACTTTAATCTAGATAATATGCCAAATAACCCTACGATAATTATAGTACTACTTGCGCACAATAAAAGTGATTTCAATAGCTAGAAAACAAGAAAGTAGAAATGAGAAGCCCCGTACCTAATTTGAATAGGAAATTCCTGCCTTATTCATCCACACCGAAGCGTTTATGCTCAAAAACCTTAAAATCTCCAAACCAATGTTTGATTTCATGCTTGGCTTCTTCAGCTGTCTCCGACGCATGAATAAGGTTGGCAACAGCGCGTTTTTCGCTGTTTGCGAGAGCAGGAGAGTCAATGGAAAAATCTCCCCTAATCGTACCCATGTCAGCTTTGTAAGGGAGTGTCGGCCCCGCAATTTTACGCACTACATCTACCGCATGCACTCCTTGCACGATTATCCTCACAAGTGGCGCTGAAAGCATGTAGTCAATGAGCCAAGTACGCACCATTTTGCCAATCTCTGATTTTTCACTCGTGCCAAGAAGAGATTTCGGATCAATACCATACTGCTCGTAAGTAGCGAGGCTTTTTTCTCCAAGTCTGTTTATCCATGTCTCATCTTTGGGATAGTGATTATCTATCTGCTCGCGGGTAGGCTGGAACATCTCAAGTGCCACAATCTTAAGGTCTCTTTGTTCAAATCGTTTTATTATTTCTCCAATGAGACCTTTTCGCACTCCGTCTGGCTTTATAAGCACAAAAGTCTTTTCCTGTTTAACGTCCATATTTCATATATAACAAATAATCAAGACAAGAGTATACAGGCATTATGCCCTGTTTTCAACTCTGTGTATTCCAAATATCAGCTTATTTATACTTATTTGCCACCGTCTTTAGCTTCTGCTTCGATTCATGGAGCGACTGGATATTATCATTCACCTTCTCTGCATTTGCCTGCCAGCGCTTGTTGAAATTTGTCTCTAACGCCGCGAGCCGCATCTTGGCGGCAAGCCAGTAATTACCCGTGTTTCTGTCTCCCACTACTTTATTTAGAATTTCTACTTTTCTCTTATTGCCCGGAATTAGAGTAAATAATCCAGGAGACCACTTGTAAAGTCCTGAGTTTAGAACCGTATTGGCTATTTCTAAATCCTCCTTTTCCTGTCTGAGTGGCTCGCTTACCTCTTCCAATTGCTCAAGTTCAAATTGAAGTTTTGATTCTTCAGCTTTCGCTTCTCTTAGATCTTGAGGGACAATGTACTCCTGTGTAATCGCATTTTGCGGATTAAATTCCCGCTCTGCGTCTTCCCATGAAACATCCATGTCCTGTGGATTTCTGTGCCTTGACTCCACTATTTCAATAAGTTTATTACGAAGTATGGGATTACCAACCCTCTTATTTATAAAATCCAAAGATTCTTCCTTAGACTTGTAAACATACTGCGCGTCTCCATCCGCCTTCTCACGTTTTAAGAAAGCGCTCTTCATCAAGACCTCCCAATCCATAAAAATGCCCCTTCCGGCAGAAACACCTTCTGTATCCACTTTATAGCCACCCCATCTTTTACCAACTCCCTCCAAGTCATCGAGGTCCTTGGCCTGATTAACCTCCTGATTATAAGTCATCAGATTATCCGCATAATCGTTGGGCGTTCCACTGTACATCTTGCTTGCAAACGTCTCTGCCCCTTTTGTTATCCTTGCTATATTGTGAAACTCTTTTGACTCTTGTTCTATTTGTCTGCCGACACTAACCTCTGTCGAAACATCTGCCTGCTGAGAAGACCTCCTATCTATAACTTTTGGATTTTTGAGTAAATTAACCCTTTCTTCTTTCTCTCTAACGAATTCTCTTAGGGAAGCAACGTGCGCAGATAATGCGTCTTTTTCCTTCTCAAAACGCAGTTCAAGAGGCTCAGCTTGCATTTCGGCCGTCTCAATTTGCTCTGCCATAGAGACAGCCTCTTCTGCATCTATTTCCGCCGCATCCTTTATAATAGACACTATTTCCTCCGCCTCCCTCACACGTTCATCTACAGGATGTATACTTCCCGCACCGGCTTTATCTGATGGAACATCCTTAGGAATAGCTCGAGTCTTCCTTTTTCGTGTCCTGGGTATCTCTACACCAGTCATAATACCTCCATCTTGTGATTCAAACGACTCAGGACGAAATGCTGTGGCGGCCATATTGATATATTTTTAAATTAATTACTTTAAGAATATCAGATACAGAGAAATAGGCATACTAAAGCGCCGTAAGAATAATGGGAGCGCCGTTTGTGATTGCAATCGTGTGTTCAAAATGCGCAGCCTTTTGGCCGTCTTTTGTGTGATAAGTATATCCATCCTTGCTAAGCACAATGTCTCCTTTCCCCAAGACAAACATAGGTTCAATGGCAAGCACCATGCCAGCTTTAAGCTTCGGCCCGCTCCCCGGCATCCCAGCATTAGGAACATAAGGATCTTCATGCACTTCATATCCCACTCCATGACCGGAGAGACCTTCGGCCGATTTTAACCCGTATTTTTTTGCAACATTCTCGATCGCGAAACCAATATCCCCCACGCTATTGCCAGCACGCGCCGCCAGAATCCCAGCGCCAAGCGCCTCTCTTGTCGCTTTAATTAGACGTTTCTCTTCCGGTGAAATTTTACCTACACCTAAGGTCATAGCAGAATCAGTGATCATTCCTTTATGAGAGAGCCCCAGATCTAGGCTTACAACATCTCCTTCTTTTAGAATTCGCGGATTTTCATTGGGAATCCCATGAACAATCTCGTCATTGATGGAAACACAGAGAGCTGCGGGATAAGAGCGTTTTGCCCCATCGGGGGTATACCCCAAAAACGCGGGATAGTCTCCCCCCTCGTCCAGAAGCCCAATTGCCCAAGTATTAAGTTCATTTGTGCTTACACCAGCGATTGCCCTTTTGGCCAATTCGTTCAATATTTCTGCATGTCTGCGTCCTCCTGCTCTGAGGATTTCTATTTCTTCTGAAGTCTTTATAGTAATCATTACAAGATTATTTCGCGGTCTTGCTGAGAAGAGGCTCCACAAAAGCCCTGACAGCATCGTGAACTTTTTCTATTGTCTGCTCACCATTGATTGCAACATATTCATAGTCTGGAGACTTCTCATAATACTCAATCGCTTTCATAGTATCCTCCTCAAACCAATTCAGTCTCTTGTCTATCTTTTCTAGACTGGCATCATCTGCCCTGCCTCTAGCAAGTAGGCGCTTTTCTGACCATTCTCTGGTAACTTCCAGATTTATCACGAAAGTCTTTGTAATTCCGTAGAACTCAAAAGCTGTCTCTAAAACCTTTGCCTCTACCAAGGTTCTGGCAACTCCATCGAAGATAATATGTTCATTTCCAGTAGCCTGCTCGAGCAGAGCTTTTGACCACATGAAGCATCCGAGAAAAGACGGCTGGAGATCATCATTGTCGTAGATTTCTCGTGAATGTTTATTTGTAAATTTCTCTCCCAAAATAAAATCGCGAAACATCGGACCGCTTTCCACATGAAGTATTGGGGTCTCGTCTTTTGTGGCAAGAAATGTCTGAAGCAAAGCGACCTGGGTCCCTTTACCACAGCCAGATCGACCCATAAAAATAAAAGCGTACATTTAATTAGATATTAGCTGTTAGGTTTTAGCTTATAGGAAATATCAGTCAATTATACGATTTACATCTATATTTTCCTAACACCTAAAAGCTAAAAGCAAATTTTTAGTATTCCCTTACCGAGATTTGAGCCTCAATCTTCTTTATGAGGTCAATTACCACAGAGACAACAATTAGAAGCGCTGTGCCGCCAATTGCTAAAGACTGAATATTAGTGATTCCTCTCATTATTAGAGGCAATACAGCTATAAGACCGAGGAATAAGGCTCCCACAAGAGTGAGGCGCGTAAGAACCTTTGTCACATATTCGGCGGTAGGATCTCCAGGGCGCACTCCAGGAATGAACGCTCCGCTTTTCTGCAGATTCGTAGAAATCATGTGCGGATCAAAGGTGACTGCGGTATAGAAATATGTGAAAGCGAATACTAAGAGAAAATAGGCAACGGCGTAAAACCATTGATTTGATAACACTCCCAACGCGAATGCGGAAATAGTCTTAACAATTGCCACATCAACATTTGCAAGGAAACTGAATATTAGTTGAGGAAACAATAAAATAGACAATGCAAAAATAATTGGAATCACTCCCGCTTGATTCACACGGAGGGGAAGATATGTTGAAATTCCCCCATATACTTTTGCACCACGCACTCTCTTGGCATAAGTAATAGGTATCGGTCTCTCTGCTTCCGTAATAACGACAACTCCTAAAATGATCGCGACGGCCGCCACTATAAAAGCGATGTAGAGAGGAATCTGTGACGGATCAAACACAATAGAAAGTTGGGCAATGCTTTGAGGAATGCCAGCTACGATACCGGCGAAAATAATCAGAGATGTTCCGTTTCCAACCCCATACTCGGTCATAAGCTCTCCAATCCACATCAAAAGCACAGAACCCGCAGTGATGATGAGAATGTTTGTAATCATCTCAAGAGCGCCGAGCGGCAGAATAATACCTTGTCGCGTGAGGAGAGTGAGGAAGCTAAAACCTTGAATAATCGCAAGAGGTACTGTAAGCATTCTTGAGTAGTAAGCAAATTTTCTCCTACCTGCATCTCCCTCTTCGTGATAGAGCGCTTTAATCTTTGGGAAGATAATTGTTAAAAGCTGCATGATAATTGAAGCGGTAATATAGGGTCCCACTCCAAGCATGATTATGGACAGATTTGAAAGTCCGCCTCCGGAGAAAAGGTTTAGGAGACCGAGAAACTGGTTACCTTCGAAAAAACTCTGCAAACGGCTCACATCAATTCCAGGTACGGGAATATGAGAAAGTATTCTGAAGAGAATAAGAGCTCCCAAGACAAATAGCATTCTTTTTTTAAGTGTCCGGTCTCCCCAGATCAAACGGATTTTATCGAGAAGAGTCTTCATCCCGTACGAAACAGATCGCGATCAGCGAGTGCTGTTGAGTTACCTATGCTTCTAATGTTGACCTTTTCCATATTCTTTACTGATGAATGTTATTTATATCGTGATCGCGGTTTCGTACGGGATTCATTTGTCTATTCTATCACCCCGCCAGCAGAAGTAATTTTTGCTCTAGCGGACTCTGATACCTTGCAACCTTTAAAAGTAAGCTTTTTATCAAGGTTCCCCCCTCCAAGAACTTTAACTGCAATATTGCCTGAAGAAGAGCTTGCCAGCCCCTTGGCAATAAGAGTCTCAAGAGAGACAGTATCACCAACTGAAAAATATTCATTGATATCTCCAAGATTTACCGGAACACTTTTAGACTGGATGCTTTTAAGCGATGAGACTCCCCGTCCACGCAACTTCGGCAATCTTTTTATAACATCGCGAATCTCAGGCCTTTTCTTTCTACCTGCGCGCGCATTCTGCCCTTTTGTCCCCTTCCCCGAAGTTTTGCCACGTGTACCGCCTCTCCCAACTTGTGTGGAGGTTTTGTTCGGAGTTTTTCTTTTTAAATTATGTAATTGCATGTGGTTATAGAGAACTATTTACTTCTTCGCGCGCCTGTCTTCGCAAGTTCTTCCAGAGCTTTTATCGTAGCTTTTGCAATATTTGCTCTGTTCTTTGAACCGGAAAGAATCTTGGCGTTAACAGAATTCAAACCCGCCAATTCAAGAACTGTTCGAGCAGAACTTCCTGCGAGTATTCCTCTTCCGGGTGCAGGCATGATGAGCACTCTGCAGCTGCCGTATTTCGCATCCACCTCGTGAGGAATGGACATTTCCTTTGTTGTTTTCACCGTAATCATGTTTTTCTTAGCATCCCTCACCGCTTTATCAATTGCAATGGGAGTATCGGAGGATTTACCCTGACCTACTCCCACCATACCCTTGCGGTTACCTGCGACCAAAGTGATTGAAAAGCTAAAACGTCTTCCTCCGGCAACAACTCTTGTCACTCTCCTGACAGAGACAGTCTTATGGTCAAATTCAGAACGAACTCTTGTGTCCTTTCGCGCAGATCTTCGAGGATTCTTCTTGTGCTCTCTCGGTGGACGATTTTTTGGGAAATCCTTTTTTTCTGGCAGAGCGGATCCAGCCGTCACCACAGGCGCCGTGGCATCAGCCGGAATCTCCGCAATTGGAGTCGTCTCAACTTCTAATTCTGTTTTTTCGTCAGTTGGCATAATTTAAATTAAAACTTCAACCCGCCCTCTCTAGCGCCTTCTGCCAGAGCGGCCACGTTACCCGTATAAATATAACCTCCTCGATCAAATACCACTTTCTCTATGCCCTTAGCCAAAACTCCCTTCGCCAACTCTCTACCGAGAAGAGAGGATTTCTCAAGAAGAGTCTTCCCCTTTATTGTTTTAGTAGTGCCGGAAGCAAGCGTCTTTCCCGCAATATCATCTATGACTTGAGCAGAAACATATTTATTTGATTTGAATATTGAAAGCCTTGGACGTTCTGCTGTACCTGAAACCTTGGAACGAATTCTGGCTTTCCTTCTGATTCTCTGTGTATTCTTTTTTGTATTTATGCTCTTCATGCTATTACACGGATTTCTTGCCCTGCTTAATTTTCACAACTTCGCCAAAATACCTCAAACCCTTTCCCTTGTATGGCTCTGGCTTCTTCATGGCTCGAAGCTTAGAAGCGAATTCCCCAACCATCTCTTTATCCACTCCAGAGACCGTCATTATATTTTTCTCTATTGAAACCTTTATTCCTTTTGGTATTGCAACCTCTACCGGGTGAGAGAAACCTAGGGCAAAACCAATTTTTTCTCCCTTTACTTCCATCTTATAACCTATACCTTCAAGCTGAAGTTTTCTCTCAAACGGTTTGTTCACTCCCTCTATCATATTGGCAATGTGAGAAGCATAGGTACCCCACAAAGCGCGCGCTTCAATAGTGTCTGCTTTTGGATTAACTGTTGCCACACCGTCAGATACGACGACTGCCACTGAAGCTGGAAATTTTTTTGTTATCTCTCCTTGAGAACCCTTCACAGAGATTAAATCCCCTGAAACATTGATTTCAGTTTGCTTTGGTATTGTTATTCCTTTTTTTCCGATTCTACTCATGTTTATTACCAAATCTCAAAGAGAGCCTCTCCACCGACTTTGCTTTTTCGCGCCTCGCTATCGGACAGAATCCCCTTTGGTGTAGAGAGAACTAACATTCCATATCCCCTTCGAACTGGTCTGATTTCCGAGCTTCTCTTATAAATACGTCTTGATGGCTTGGAAATTCTTTTTACTCCCTGAATACGAGGCGCCCTGCCATTGTAGTTTAAAGAAACTTCAATAGACTTAGTAATTTTCTTTCCCTTCTTTGCTACCGCTCCGACAAAACCCTCTTTCTCAAGAAGAGCGCAGATGTGTTCTCTAAGCTTGGAGTATGGAAAAGTGACAGCCTCTTTATGGCTTGCGCTTGCATTCTTCATGCGAATTATCATGTCTGAGATGGGGTCTGTCATATTACCAGCTGGATTTTTTCACTCCTGGGATTTTGCCTTCATTTGCCAATTCCCTAAAACAGATTCTACAAAGGTCAAACTCTCTTATATAGCCTCGCTTTCTGCCGCATCTGAAACAACGCCTAACAACCCTCGTAGAGAACTTGGGTTTCTTTTGAGACCTTGCTATTACTGATTTCTTGGCCATAGATAAACAAAAAACGCCTAAAGCGTGGGCTACATACTAGCAGGGTGAAAATACACTGTCAAATGGCGTAAATTCGCCCTTTTTATCTCTTCTCTTCCGACTTTCTAAATGGAAAACCGAGGTGTTCTAGGAAGGTAATGAGTTCTTCCTTGCTCTTAGCTGTGGTAACAATGGTTACAGCGAGACCAAAAACGTCCTTAAGCTCCTCGTCTGCCGTCTCTGGAAATATTGTGTGCTCCTTGATTCCTAGTGTGTAATTACCCATCTCATCTGCGGAACTCTTGGAGATGCCACGAAAGTCCTTAGTCCTAGGCAAAGCGACGTGAATGAGTCTATCTAGAAAAGCATTCATGCGTTTACCGCGTAGAGTTACTTGCAGTCCCACAGGATCTCCCTGACGAACCTTGAAAGCCGCCACTGACTGCTTAGCGCCGCGGGTTGATGGCTTTTGTCCTGTGATTCTTGAAAGTCTGTCTGTCGCAAGTTCAATCTTCTTCTTATCTTTAAATGAACCTACGCCGGCGGAAATCACCACCTTGGTAATACGAGGAGATTGCATCAAATTTTTGTATCCAAACTTCTCCTTGAGAGCAGGAAAAGATTTATTTATTTTTTCTTGAATTGTATTCATAAGAGTAGTAGTGGTTATATTGTCGCTCCGCTCTTCTTTGAAATACGCGACTTTTTGCCATCCTTAACTCCGTATCCGATACGGGTTCTCTTGTTGGTCTTTGGGTCTAAAAGCATCACGGTAGATACATGCACGGGGGCCGCTTGATCCACGATCTGTCCTTTCTGGCCACTTTTTGTGGGACGCTTGTGAAGTTTTTTTATGTTTATTCCAGCAACGACGACTTTATTCTCACGAGGAAAAGCATGAACGACCTTGCCAGTCTTTCCCTTGTCTTTCCCAGTAATCACTATTACGTTGTCGTCTTTTCGAATTTTCATATTTTTATACTACCTCTTGAGCAAGAGAGATAATTTGCTGAAAGCCCATCTCTCCAAGCTCTCTTGGAATAGGACCGAACACACGTCCAGCAATCGGCTCATGCTTCGTCTTATCTACAATCACAACAGCATTCTCATCAAAACGGATATATGAACCGTCTACTCTTCTAAATGGAGCTCTCTGCCTGACAACAGTAGCGTAGAGAATATCTTTCTTTTTTACTGATTTTCTTGGCTGTGCAACCTGTACTGAAAGCACCACAATATCTCCAAGTCGAGCATATCTTTTCTTTGAACCTCCGAGCACCTTGAAGATGCGGCCAATCTTGGCGCCGGAATTGTCTGCTATTTTCACTATTGAACGAGGTTGAATCATATTAATTTATGCCACTCGAACTACAACAAATCTTTTGTCTTTGGAAATAGGTTTGCATTCCTCTATCACCACTTTATCTCCTATATTTACAGTATTACCTGCATCATGGGCCTTAATCTTCTTTCTCTTGCGAATATATTTACCGTATTGCGGGTGTTTAACATATCGTTCCACTTCAACCACGACAGTGTCTTTCATTTTATTGGAAACCGCCGTGCCCTTCAGCATCTTTCCTCTCTTTATTATTTTATTTTCTTTCTCTGACATAAAATTACTTCCTTAGACGCGCGCTCATTTGAGTCTTTATCCTTGCGATATCAGCACGAAGACCTCTTCCCTCTCTGACATTTCTTGTCTTAGATCCAGAAAGAGCAAAACGAAAAGCTCGCAATGATTCTTGTTTATCGCGAAGATCTTTTACAAGCTCCTTATCATTTTTTTTCTGAAAATCAGTTTTCTTCATGTTAGTGTCTTGCTACCACCTTAGTCTTGACGGGAAGTTTGGTGCCAGCCTTTCTGAGCGCCTCCTTGGCAACAATCTCATCAACCCCATCCACCTCAAAAAGAATGCGTCCTGGCTTCACAGGGGCGCAATACCCTTGCAAGTCGCCCTTTCCTTTACCGAGTTTTACCTCTGCAGGCTTAGCAGTATAAGGCATATCTGGGAAAACGCGAATCCAGAGCTTGCCTGTCTTTCCTATTGCTCGCGATGCTGCTTTGCGCGCCGCTTCAAGCTGGTTAGAGCGAATACGGGCTGAAGCCATGGCTTTAAGTCCGTGTGAACCAAAAGAGACGTTGGCCCCGCGAGAAGCTACTCCAACTTTGGTCGGATTTTTTCGCATAGTGTGCCACTTTCTGTATTTTACTTTTTTAGGAAACAGCATGATAGTAAATTATTTTTTATCCTTATCGAAAATTTCTCCTCGGTATATCCAAACCTTGATTCCAAGATTCCCGTAAGGAAGCTTTGCTTCATAGTGAGCATAGTCCACGTCTGCTCTAAAAGTCTGCAAAGGAATTCTTCCGAGCTTCCTTGTCTCGGAGCGAGCGATTGAAGCGCCACCGAGTCTGCCGGAAATCGTAACCTTTACTCCCAACACATCACGGTTTGCCATTACCTTCTCCACTATAGACTTCACCACCCTCCTGTATGGCATTCTCTTCTCGAGGCCTTCAGCAACCATTGCCGCTACTATCATGGCGTTTGATTCTGGAGACTTAATCTCCTTTATATCAATGCGTACCTCCTCTTTTGGATTCCAGACATTTTTTTTCTTAAGAACTGCGACAACTTCATCGCGAAGCTTAGTCGCTCCGTCACCTTGTCGGCCAATAATGGCTCCCGGACGAGATGTTTCTATGATAATGCGAAGTACTTTTTCGTTCCTCTCAATCTCAATTGAACTCACGTATTGCCCACGCAATTTCTTTTCTAAAAACGAACGGATTACCAAATCGCCTCTAAGAAAAAACTTATATTTATTTTTTGCGCCAAACCATCGAGATTTCCAATCTCTGATGATGCCTAGTCTATGTGAATATGGGTGGACAGTGTGACTCATAAAAATAGCTGTTAGCTTTTAGGTGTTGGCTTTTTGGGCTTCGAATCCTTTTGGGATTTGGATTTTGGCGCTTGGGATTTTTCTTCTTGCAGCACAAGAAGAATGTGGCTTGTTCTCTTGCGAATAATAGGAGCGCGACCGCGAGAAGCAGAGCGTCGGCGATACATTATGGCTCCACCATCAACTCTCATCTCCTTCACAACCATTGCTCTTTCATCGAGATTACTATTCTTGGCACTTGCCATTGCGGAGCGGATGAGCTTGGAGATCGGGTCCGCCGCACGTTTGCCAAGAAATTGCAGTTCAGCGATTGCGTCCTCCGCGTGTCGGCCTTTTACAAGATTGGCAACAACTCTCACTTTGCGAGGAGAGTGTCTGTAATCATTGAGTTGTGCAGTTACTTGTGACATAAAATTTATTTTGCCGGAACTTTATTGTCTCCTGCTGAAGTTGAAGCTTTAGCTGCTTGAGCGGAAGCAATCTCGGCTTCTTTCTTCTTTTGCTCAAGCTCTTTCTGCATTTTTCCTCCGTGCTTCACGAATTTGCGCGTTAGGGAGAACTCTCCGAGCCTATGACCCACCATATCTTCTGTTACGAAAACCTCAACATGATCTTTGCCATTGTGCACCCCGAAGGTAAAGCCCACCATTTCGGGAGCGATTTGACTGTCTCGCGCCCATGTCTTTATAACCCCGACTTGGTCAGGCTTTTTACCCTCAATTTTCTTGAGGAGTCTTTCATATACATATGGACCTTTTTTGGATGACCGAGTCATGATTTAAATCGATTCAAAACAAAATACGAATAGAAAAAGCTCCAGAGAGCTTGGGCAATATCCTATAGGAATAAGGCCAGAGTGTCAAATCATAGAGAAACCCCATGTTCTGCTTCGCAGAACATGGGGTTAGAGGTTACGCTTGCGGACGATCAATACGATGATAACTCATGCTTTCGAAATCAATCACGACTCCAAGCTGCTCTCCTGAATTCAATTTGTCTACTGTTGCGCTCCAATCATGTCTCGGAAATCCCGAGAACAGAGCGGCTAGAGAACAGAAGGATTCGAGAAAATCCTGAATTATATGAAATGAAGGAGAGGGGGGAGAAAACAACACTACCACTTCCATTCCTGAATCCTGATCTGCGAGCGTGTTCCAGATGCTGTCGATAAAATCTTGATATTTGTATACCGATGAAACTGTCCTTGGAGGAAGATCTCTTCTAAGATATGCACTCGAGAAGTACTGAGCGCTTAAAGAAGCATTACCTTCTCTCTCCCCATCAACAGACAGAACTACAACTTTGGTAACATCCAAATCAGAAAACAGAAAAATAGCGTCAAGAGCCTTTGCCACTGAAGCCACAGCAATTATTCCACCTTCTGATAGTTCACGTACATCTTGGTTGGTCCACGAATAATCTCTAATCTGCCCCTGAACAAGCGCGATGGCTTTCATTTGATCTCCTATCTTGGGTAAACTCAACGACCTAATCTACAACCAACCTACCCTTTAGTATAAAAAAGTCAAACAAAAACACCCTTTGATGGGTGTTTTTATTTATTTATTTATTTATTTCTTACCTACTTTCCTTCTCCTCACAATGAATTTATTGGAGTATTTCTTTGGCTTTCTAGATTTCTGACCCTTACCGGTTGGCTTACCAAAGGCGCTTACTGCACGTCGGCGTCCTCTTCCAGAGCGTCCTTCTCCTCCTCCATGTGGGTGATCCACTGGGTTCATGGCGGAACCGCGAACTGTAGGCCTAATGCCTAGCCATCTTGAACGCCCAGCTTTTCCAAGATTAACAAGGCGATTTTCATCATTGGACACTTCACCAATCGTTGCCCAGCAATTTTCTAAGACTTTTCTTACTTCTGAAGAAGGCATCTTCAAATCGACAAATCCTGCGTCCTTTGCAACAACTTCAATATAATTTCCCGCAGAGCGTCCCGCCTTCGCTCCGCCCTTGGGTTTTAGCTCAACGTTATATACAAATGTTCCAACCGTAATATTTTTAAGCGGAAGACGATTCCCTGGCGCTATAGCCGCATCTTCTGAAGCAACATACACATCGCCTCTTTTTGCACCCTTTGGAAGTAGCGCATATCTCTTCTCACCATCCTTGTAAACTACGATGCCGATAAATCCGCTTCTATTTGGATCATATTCAAGTGTGGCAACTCGAAAAGGAACTCCAATTTTGTTATATGTAAAATCTATATCCCGAAAAAGTCTTTTATGTCCTCCTCCCTTATGGCGAGTAGTGACACGGCCATGATGGTTGCGTCCGGCCGCGCGGGTAACGCCTCTCGTCAGAGATTTGTTTGGCTCTGACGAAGTCAAAATCACTCGGTAATCAATACCGGTCATGTTTCGACGTGATTTGGTTGTTGGTTTATATGACTTCATGTTTAAACAATTTCAAGTTTGTCCTCCTTCTTAAGGTAGACATACGCCTTTTTGCCCCCACCTGTTACGCCACGCTTGCCCCTTACAACGATTTGCTTTCGAGGGATAGCCACCACTGCCACCTTAACAGGTCTTACTTTGTACGCTACCTCCACAGCCTTTGCAATGCTCCTCTTTGTCGCATTTTTATCAACATTGAAAACGTATGCGTTACTGATTGTCCCAAGATCTGTAGCCTTCTCTGTAATACGAGGGCGGATTAAGACGCTTGAAGCGACACCGGACGCTGAGGGGACAGAAGAGACAACCGAGGTCATTTCTTTTTTCGCTTCTGTCTTTTTCTTTTTATCTCCAAAAATGGCCATGTTATTTTGCTTTTGCTTTAGCTACCTTCTTCACTGTCTTCTTTTCCTTAACAGGCATTACTTTCTTTAGAGTCTTTGAAGAAGTCTCCTCTTTCGCTACACCGAGCTTGCTTCCAAGAATTCGCAACGACTCCTCAGGATAGACCATCACTACTTTCTTGTATGAAAGAAGGGATACTGGATTCATTGAACGAGTATCTTCCAAAGTCACATTTGCAACGTTTCGAAATGCTCTTACCAGGTCATCTGTTCTCTCGGGAACATATATTGAAAGTGCGTTATTTGTATTCAAAATATTCTTTAGCGCTGGCACTTTGCCAAGTGTTACAAGTGAGGCTATTGCTAGTTTAGTCTTTGGCTCTTTAAGAGTCAGATCATCTACAAACACAATTCCATCATCTTTGAGTTTTCGGGAGAGGATTGCAAAAAGAGCTTTTGTCTTCATCTTCTTGTTTATCTTTCTGTCATAGTTTTTGTCTGTTCGTGGACCATGGGCTACTCCTCCACCAACCCATATAGGCGAACGAGTGGAGCCATGTCTTGCTTGGCCAGTACCTTTTTGCTTCCAAGGCTTTTTTCCTCCTCCTCGTACTTCTCCTCGAGTTTTTGTGTGAGCCGTTCCTCGTCGGGCAGATGACTGCATTGATGTAACTACTTGATGCACAAGATCAGAGTTCCACTTCACGCCAAAAATGGACTTTGGCAATGCAATCTTGCCAATGTTTTCTCCTTTCTGGTTGTAAACTGAGGTTTCCATTTTTTGAATGTGGAATTAAAATTATTCTAAATTCCTAATTCTTACTCCTTAATTCCAACATCGTTCCCCGGCGACCTGGAACAGCGCCACTTACAAGAATCTGATTTGCATCAGGAATTACCTGCACAATTTCTAGGTTCTTCACCGTGATTTTATCCCCTCCCATCCGTCCTGCCATTCTCATCCCTTTAGGAACTTTGTTTCGAAGTCCGCCCCCGATAGATCCAGGCTCTCTCTCGGAATGCTTCTGACCATGACTTCTAGGACCTCCCTTGAAGTTGTGAAGTTTAATAACGCTTTGAAACCCTTTTCCCTTTGATACGCCGGATACTTCTACCGCGTCTCCCGGAGCAAATGTGCCAATTTCGATTTTGTCTCCCACTTTCCATCCACCCTCTGGAGCTCCGCTAATGGGAAACTCACGAAGCGCGGCAAAGTTACCCAAACCTTTTGTGTGTCCTTTAATTGACTTGGAGATATTTTTCTCCTTCTTGCTACCAAATCCAACCTGTACAGCCTCGTAGCCATCTTTCTCCTTGCTTTTTACTTGAGTAACAATGACATCTCCGACATCAAGCAGAGTTGCGGGAATAGCCCGACCATCATCGGTATAGACTTGAGTCATACTATTCTTTTTTGCTAGAAGAAATTTCATCCCGATACGAAAATTTTTATAGAATTTACAATTGCTTTTGTTTACTGCAACCTTAACTTTGCCATCTATTTTATTAACTTTATCCCGAGTTGAAATTTCGTACGGGACAAGCTGATTTTCTTAATAGATTAAACAAAATTGGGGCTGGGTGATAAGAAATATAGTCGCTTCGCTCCTTATTTCTCTATCACATCAACTTAACGTCTATATTCACCCCAGAAGGAAGTGAAAGGTTCGTTAATGACTCAATGAGCTTAGGAGTAGGATTCAAGATATCAATCAATCTCTTATGTATTCGCATTTCAAACTGTTCTCGCGCATTTTTGTATACGAATGCAGAACGATTGACTGTGTATTTCTTTATTTCAGTAGGAAGCGGAATTGGACCGAGTACTTGCGCATCATAGCGAAGTGCAGTGTCAATTATCTGCTTTACCGAGACATCTAAAATCTTGTACTCGTAGGCTCGAACCCTGATACGAAGCCGAGCTCCCGATTCATCTTTTGCGGATACCTTTGTTGCTTTAGGCGCCTTTACTGTCTTGGCTGCCTTCGCAGACTTTTTGGTTGTCTCTTTTTTTGTAGATGTACTTTTAGCCATTTCAGATCGTAAGACTCAACGTAGCTCAACACTGAGCGCGTTAGTCCTGCGGTTATGTCGTAATCTTTGTTACAACTCCTGCCCCAACCGTCTTGCCACCCTCACGAATAGCAAAGCGCATCTGAGCTTCCAAGGCTACTGGAGCCACAAGCTTAACCTTGAAAGTAACAGTGTCTCCAGGCATGACCATCTCCACCTTTTCAGGCAACGTTACTTCGCCGGTTACATCTGTTGTTCTGATATAGAACTGTGGTTTATAACCAGTGAAGAATGGAGTATGGCGGCCACCTTCCTCTTTCTTAAGAATGTACACTTCCGCCTCAAACTCTGTGTGAGGATTTACAGAACCTGGCTTTGCAAGCACTTGTCCACGTGTAACATCTTCTTTCTTAAGACCTCGGATAAGAATACCTGCATTGTCTCCGGCCATTCCAGAATCAAGAGACTTATTGAACATTTCAATACCTGTTACGACAGTCTTTGCCGTATCCTTAAGACCGACAATTTCAATTTCCTCTCCTACCTTTACTGTGCCTCTCTCAATACGGCCAGTTACCACCGTGCCTCGTCCTTCAATTGAGAAAATGTCCTCAACTGGCATTAGAAACGGCTTATCTGTCTCACGCACTGGGATAGGAATGTATGTGTCCAGAGCATCTGTCAGAGCAAGTATTGCTTTTGACCACTCATCCTCAACCGGTCCCGTAGCTTCAAGAGCCTTCAGTCCTGAACCGCGGATAACTGGGGCGTTTTTACCGTCAAACTCATACTTGTCCAAAAGCTCGCGAACTTCCTCTTCAACAAGATCAATAAGCTCCTTATCAGGAACCATATCGCACTTGTTTAGGAAAACAATAATCTTAGGCACACCCACCTGCTTAGCAAGAAGCACGTGCTCTCGAGTCTGGGGCATCACTCCGTCTGTTGCGGCTACTACAAGTACAGCCCCGTCCATCTGAGCGGCGCCAGTAATCATGTTTTTGATGTAGTCTGCGTGACCTGGAGCGTCAATGTGGGCATAGTGACGAGAATCTGTCTCATACTCATTGTGTGAGAGAGAAATAGTGATTCCTCTTGCTTTCTCTTCAGGAGCTTTGTCAATTTGGTCAACGCCCTTAACCGTAGCAGTCTTACCTGCGCGATGAAGAACGTTGAGGATAGCCGCCGTAAGAGTAGTCTTACCGTGGTCAACGTGACCAATGGTTCCTACATTTACGTGTGGCTTGGAACGATCAAAATTTGCCATGTTTATAAAATTAAATTTTCTTAGCTGAGCAAGATTACCGCGCGAGAGTGTGTAATCTTGTCCAAATAAGGTTTGTAATATGTTTCCACTTTTCACGCAAAAACAAAAAAGCGCGAAAATAGCGTGAAGACCATGATAACAAAGCGCTCAATAGAGTCAAGCCCAAACGCCAGATTTAGATTACGCCAGCTTTTTTGAGAGTCCTGTAGGCACCGTTCTTGTTGATAGTCTTGATAGCTTTAGTAGAAAGAGTGAGTACAACAGTTTTTTTGAGCTCAGGGATGTAAATTCTCTTTTTCTGCAAATTCGTATACTTCCTGACTGTTCCTGTCGGATTGAACTGTGTAGCACGAGTGCGGTTGGAGTAGCCTCCTCCCACGCGAGAGCTTTTTTTTGTTACTGGGCAAATTTTCATTTCTCGATATGAATTTACAAATGTATGCGAATTATACGAATGGTTACGAATAATGCAAGTGTGTTAAACTTTGTGTGATATGAATCTAGATTTCGTATTCTCAATAGCCATACTTATCATGTCAGTGGTAATCCATGAAGTTTCTCATGGCTACGCCGCTTATTTTCAAGGAGACAAAACTGCCGAATATCAAGGGCGGCTTACTCTCAACCCTCTAATGCATTTAGACATCTGGGGGTCACTTCTTGTACCTATCATCTCTTACAGTCTGGGAGGATTCATAATTGGGTGGGCAAAACCAGTACCTTATAACCCTTACAACCTTCGAAATCAGAGGTGGGGAGAGGCCATTGTCGCGGTGGCAGGACCGGCTTCAAACATAGTCATGGCCACCATTTTCGGCCTGCTTATCAGATTTACAGGAGTAGCTCTACCAGAATCTTTTATACAAATTGCCGCGACGGCAGTTTTCATAAACATACTCTTGGCCATATTCAATCTTGTGCCAGTCCCTCCTTTGGATGGATCCAAAATCCTATTCTCTCTTTTCCCTCTCAATATGGCCATTCGTTCTTTCTTTGAGAGATACGGGCTTATTTTAGTTCTATTTTTCATCTTTTTTCTCTGGCAACTGATACTTCCTCTCGTGGGCTTGCTGTTTTCCCTGATTACAGGTCTTTCTTAGAGGTTGCAAAAAAGCACTGCTTATATTAGAGTATTGGCCATTCTGCATTTCATTCAGAATATTTTTTTAAATGGCCACAATAAACCAGCTAGTAAAAAGAAAGAGAAAAATCACCCGCCGAAAATCTAAGTCGGTGGCTCTTACGCGTGGATTCAATACTATTAAGAACCGCCCTGTTTTCTATTATTCTCCTTTCAAGAGGGGCGTTTGTACTAAGGTAACAACGAAAACTCCAAAGAAACCTAACTCTGCTATTCGTAAAATCGCCCGAGTACGCCTTACCAATGGAATGGAAGTTACTGCATATGTGCCAGGTATGGGACACAATCTGCAGGAGCACTCAGTGGTAGTGCTTAAAGGAGGTCGCGTAAAAGATGTAGGACTTAGATACTCAATTGTACGCGGCAGACTTGATGCCACGGGAGTAGATACTCGCAGAAAAGGCCGAAGCCAGTACGGGACTAAGAGACCTAAGAAAAGCTAATGAGACGCAAAGTAAAAAACAGAAACATCGTCTCTCCAGATTCGATCTATCACTCCACAAAAGTGAGCAAGTTTATTAACTGTGTGATGGAGAGAGGAAAGAAAAATACGGCAAGAGACATTGTTTATACGGCATTTGATGTAATAAAGGAAAAAGCAAAAACAGACCCTTTAGAGGTGTTTGAAACTGCGCTCAAGAATGCCGGCCCGACAATGGAAGTGCGCTCCCGCCGAGTCGGAGGCGCCAACTATCAGATTCCTCGTGAAGTTCGCCCAGAAAGACGCCTTGCTCTCGCTATCACTTGGATTATTGAGGCAGCGCGTTCTAGAAAAGGCGCTCCTATGAATGAGAAACTAGCTGAAGAGCTTATTAATGCTTCAAAAAATGAAGGTGAGGCCGTAAAGAAGAAAGAAAACACTCACAAGATGGCAGAAGCAAACAAAGCTTTCGCCCATTTCGCTTGGTAATACTATGGAACGAGATTATCCCCTAGAGAGAGTCAGGAATTTTGGAATTATTGCTCACATTGATGCAGGTAAAACTACCGTCTCCGAGCGTATTCTCTACTACACAGGTTCGCAGCACAAAATAGGTGAAGTGCACGAAGGAGAAACCACGACTGACTGGATGGAACAAGAGCGTGAGAGAGGCATTACTATTACTGCCGCTGCTATCACATGCTTTTGGGGACCAACGTACCTATCTGCCGAAGAGAGGAACAAGAAAGAGAATAAATTGCGTTTCAATATTATTGACACACCTGGCCACATTGACTTCACTGTGGAGGTAAAGCGCTCACTTCGTGTGCTCGACGGAGCAGTAGTGGTTTTTGACGGAGTAGCGGGAGTAGAACCGCAATCTGAAACCAACTGGAGATATGCTGAAGAAGCGCAGGTGCCAAGAATCTGCTTCATAAATAAGCTGGATCGAACTGGTGCAAGCTTTGAGCGTTCATACAAATCAATCTTAGACAGACTTTCTAAAAAAGCTGTAAGAATGCAGATTCCAGTCGGTGAAGAAGACAAGCATGAAGGGGTCATAGACCTTCTTACGATGAAAATGTACAAGTTTGAAGGTGAACTTGGACGAGATGTGGTGGAACAAGATGTTCCCGCAGAGTACAAAGAGCAAGCGGAGAAATACCGACACGAATTGGTAGAGAGGATTGTGGAGAATGATGACGGACTGATGAGCGCGTATCTGGAAGGACGAGAGATTGCACTCCCTGCACTCAAAGAAACACTTCGCAAAGCTGTAATTGAAAACAAAGTTTTTCCTGTCTTTACCGGCTCAGCGCTTAAGAATAAAGGAGTGCAGTTGGTACTTAACGCTGTCGTAGACTACCTCCCTTCCCCTCTAGAAATCCCAGCGATTAAAGGTGTGGATCCTCGAAACGGTGAGGAAGTACTCAGGCATGCATCTGACGAAGAGCCGTTTTCAGCACTAGCTTTCAAACTCCAAGCAGACCCTTTCGTCGGACAGCTAACATTCTTCCGCGTATATTCAGGAACCATTGAATCAGGAACATATTTATACAACTCCACAACGGGCGATAAGGAACGTTTAGGTAGAATTGTCCGCCTTCAGGCCAATCAAAGAGAAGAAGTGAAAAAAGTCTATGCTGGAGAGATCGCTGCTGCTGTGGGACTTAAGAATGCCAAAACTTCTCACACTTTCTGCGATGAAGACAATCCTATTATCTTAGATCAGATTACATTCCCAGAGCCCGTGATATCTCTACGCATTGAACCTAAGACAAAAGCTGACCAAGAAAAAATGGGTATGGCTCTCAAGCGTCTTTCTGACGAAGACCCAACATTTAAGATTAAATCTGATTCAGACACTGGCGAGACGGTAATCATGGGAATGGGAGAACTTCACCTTGAAATTCTAGTTGACCGAATGAAAAGAGAGTTCAGTGTGGAAGCTAATGTTGGCAAGCCTCAAGTGGCATATAAAGAAACAATTACGGGTGAAGCAGAAGTGGAGAATAAATACATCAAGCAGACGGGAGGAAAGGGACAGTACGGTCACGTCAAAATCAAAATCAAACCGCTTCCAAAATATGACCCTGAAGAAAAGGTGCCCAAAAATGCTCACCGTGAGGAAGGATTTGAATTTATTGACGCTATAAAAGGAGGGGTTATTCCGCAAGAGTTTATTCCTGCTGTTGAAAAGGGAGTGAAGGAGGCCATGGAGAGAGGAATTGTCGCTGGATACAAGATGACAGATATCTCTTGCGAGCTAAACTTCGGTTCCTACCACGACGTGGACTCATCTGAAATTGCATACAAGATTGCCGCATCCCAAGCTTTCCAAGAAGCTGCCAAGAAGGCAAAGCCTGTTATTCTTGAGCCTATTATGAAAATTGAGGTGGTTGTGCCAGAGAAATTCATGGGAGATATTACAGGAAACCTGTCCGGAAAACGCGGGCAGATTGAAGGCATGGATGAAAGAGGCGAACTTCGAGTTATCAAAGCAAAAGTGCCTCTCGCAGAGATGTTTGGATACGTAACAAGTCTCCGCTCTATGACAGAAGGACGAGGCTCCTCAACAATGGAATTTGACCACTACGAAATCGTTCCTCAAAACGTCGCTCTGGAAATTATTGAGAATAGAAAATAAAAGAAAATACCAGCTTCGGCTGGCGTTTTCCTTTCGGAACTATTTAACTGTCATTTTTTCTCCGTCTGATGTTATTTTGATAGTACCTTCTTCTACTGTACTTAGAATCTTCATCCCAGCCTTTTGTAAACGTTCAATTACTTCAGCATGAGGATGGCCGTAGGAATTGTCTTTTCCAGCAGAAATAATAGCAAGTTCCGGAGCAACCGCGTTTATGAAGTTATCCCCGGTAGAAGTCTTAGAGCCGTGATGGCCCGCCTTAAGGACGTCGCATTTCATACCACTCCCGTAGTGCTTAACCAGATAGTCTTCAATTTTTGTCGGTGAATCTCCTGTTAAGAGAATGCAAGTGCTATCAAATACGTACTTAGCTACAATTGAAGCATCGTTTGTCTCCAAACCAGAGACGTCTCTGTCTGGAAACAAAATTTCTAAGTATGATCCATCTCCCATATCAACGATCATTCCCCTTCTCGCAAGGTACCCATTCACCTTTTTTCCCTTCAGACGTAATTTCAATTCATCATCAACTGAATTAGCCGACTCTACTCCCGGCTCTAGAAACGCGCCCACTCTATATCTTTCTACCACATCTGGAAGTCCTCCAATATGATCTTTGTCTGGGTGACTTTCAATTACCAAATCGATTGAACGATCCAAAAACGGCATTGTTTTGCTTAGCTCTTCCAACACTTTCTTATCTGGTCCGCCATCTATAAGAACTTGATTGCCATTTCTAGACTCAATATAAATGGCGTCACCTTGTCCGATATCTAGAAAAGATATTTGCACATAATCTTTTGGCTTAAGTTGCCAAACTGAGAGCCAAATGATGACGTTTAAAAGAGTGAGAGCTCCTAGCAGCCACTTTTTCCATTCTTTGAGATATTTGCTCACCACCGTATTATAGCTTTTATGCCGAAATAGTGATTCTGATATAATAACCACACTAAATTCTTATTAATAAACACCCTCTCATGCAAAAATTTGAAGAAATAAAATTTAATATTCCAGGACTTAAAGGAATATCTGAAAAAAGTATTGAGGAACACCTCAAACTCTATTCTGGATATGTGAAGAATGCCAATACGATCCTAGAAAAAATTGAGGAGTATAAGCAAGATTCAGAAACACACGCTTTTGCGCTCGGAGAACTCCAGAGAAGGTTCGCTTTTGAATTTGATGGAATGAGAAATCACGAATACTACTTTCGTTCACTTGAAGGTGGTACGACCGCTCTCACCACAAGCGGTCCTCTGATGGAGGAGATTACAAAAACATGGGGATCATTTGAATCATTTTTAAATACGTTTAAATCTATCGCTCTAACTCGTGGAATCGGCTGGGCAGTGCTCGGATATGATACTCACACAAAGAGACTTCTCACTCAGTGGGTAGATGAACAGCACCTAGGACAGCTTAATGGAGTTCAGTGGGTTCTTGCTCTAGATATGTGGGAACATTCTTTTGTATTTGATTATCAACCTTCAGGAAAAAAGCAGTATATTGAGGATTTCTTCGCAAATCTCAACTGGTCAGTGATTGAAAAGAATTTTGAGACAGCAAGTAAATAGGCTAGGCGACTCTTTTTTGACTGAATCTCAAAAATATGACACCAAAGAGGAGGTAGCAAATCCACATCAAAACCAAAGGGAAATATGGGATTGAGATTGCAGCAAAAGGAAAGCTGGAAAATATTTCTACGATTTTAAGTATGTAATTGAGTAAAATTTGAGAGACGATTGCAAAAGGAAATGCTAACCAATTTGAGACAAGACCTAAAGCTCCAGTAAGAAAGCCGAAAAACATTGCCAAGGGTACCGCGGGCAAGACTAGAAGGTTCGTTAATACAGATATGATTGATAACAGCCCCATCTTATAAAGAAGAAGTGGTAAAACAAAAATTTGTGTAGAAAGAGTGTCTGCAAGAATGTTCCTTATTCCCCATTTTTCTGTAACCCATGATAATTTTTCAATTACGACTGGAGAAATCCAGATGATAGCGATGGTCGCAAGAAAGGAGAGTTGAAATCCTGTATCAAATACAAGAACTTTTGGGTTCCAAATCACCATGGCAATAGCTGTGATGAGCAGAGCTCTTGCCACCACATAAGTCCGGCCTGTGCCCCGTGCTAAGAGGACGAGCATTGCCATAAGCCCAGCGCGTACCACAGATGGCGCTCCTCCGACCATAAGTACAAAAAAGAAAATCCCTAAAGCTTCAGATATTAAAATGACTTTTCTAGATAAAAAACGCACGCGAAAAAGCAGCCAATAGATTGCATCTACCACAAGAGTAATGTTGTATCCAGAAAGAACGACAATGTGAATAATTCCCGTAACACGGAACATTTCTTCAATATCTTTCCCCATGGAATCCTCAGTCCCCAAGAGAATGCCGCCTAAAAGTGATGATGCGGGCTCTGTGATGTGCTTCTCTATGGCATTCACAAACTTAGATTTAAAAGTGAGAAGTTTTGTTTTCAACCAATTGCCATAACCCGCATCTATAAGCTCCCCTCTTGCAAATGACATCGTAAAATATATGTCTTCTTTTGAAAGGTACTTCGCGTAATCAAAGACCTGCCCTCTGTCGTCTGTGAAACTTTTTGGTCTCTCAAGTCTGCCAGAAAACTTAAGTTTATCGCCATATTTAAACTCCGGATACACCTCTGCCCGAACTAAAATTTTCTCTTCCGCTGACTTCAATACATATTCTCTATAACTATTTTTATACTTCGGCTCCTCAACGATTATGCCCTCAAGAGTTACTGTCTGCCCTACATTTGAGGTGAAATTTTCACTCGGGACATGACTATCTTTTATCTCAAACCGAAAGACTCCGAGAGAAAACGCCAAGGCAGAGATACCAAAGAGAATGATGAGTCGTCTTTCGCTTTTTTCAATGAATGCTAACGAATAGACGAAGATAACGACAGACAACAAGACAAGAAACCAAGCAAAGGATAAATCAAAATTTATGATAGAAGAACTTAGCACTCCAAAAATAAAGGCTAGAGCGATTAACAAAAATGGATCTCTAGAGAACTTCGATGTTTGTGTGACTACATTTAAGAGAAACATTCTAAGACTCTCCTTGCTCATTTCATTTGCCCTTGAATTCTTTAATTATGACATTCTCATCTTCAAGTGAGGATGACTTTTTAAATCTAGTATTACTTACACCCTTAACTCTCTTCTCGCACTCTGCCCAAGTTTTATGAGTTTTTATCACTCCCTTCACCATACTCACGTAAGAATATGCTGGTAACTTAGAACTTCGAGCTTTTAGCTTCTGGCTTTTAGTTTTAAGGCCGGAAGTTACAGACAAATCTACTCTATAGCTACTGAGTGCGCCCGAATAGAGCTTTGGTTTCTCGTCGTCCGCAAATTCTGTCGCAATCACGTCGCATCTCTCGTTTGCTGGAATACCAGAGTGCCCTGGTAAAAGCTTCCATTCAATATTCATTTCCTTGCTTACTTTCAAATATTTCTGCCACAAATCTTTATTCAAAACTTCTTGTTTTGTCTTTGTTTTCCATTTGTTCTCTACCCAATTGTGCACCCATATCTTTGCGCCTTTTAAAACGTATGAAGAATCTGTAAACACAGCGGCCTTTAGCTGTGGACTGTTAGTCGTTAGCTTAGATACAGATTCGAGGGATTTAATTACCGCCGTCAGCTCCATCCGATTATTGGTCGTATGTTTATCTCTACCACCAAGCTCGTTTACGTTGCCATCAGTTACAACAATACTTCCCCATCCTCCAGGTCCTGGATTACCTCTCGCCGCTCCATCTGTAAAAATCTTTATCTGCATTGTGGAATTATACTATGTCAACCACGCGCAACCTTAGTTGAGGGTAATTGCGAAAATTTGATTTTTCCATTGTGGATATCAAATTTATAGGTTTCCCTTTCTCTGGAACATTTTTGAATTTTTCAGGTTTTGAAAAAAAGCATATGGCAGAAACTTCTTTGCCATTTTTATCCTTAAAGATAAGCTCTAAATGATTTTTTGTTTTGCCAAATTGTCTCACCTCATAAGGAACTATTGAATTAATCATGAAAAGAGGTTTTGAGTTCCCAACACCAAAAGGAGCAAGCTTTTCAATATGTCTATATGTATCAAAATTTATATCCTCAAGAGTGATCTGCGTGTCCACCCAATTCACAGAATCATGCGACATATCACATGATTCATTCTTTTTTAGGATCAATGAATCATAAGCATTGTTTAATTCTTCTTCTAAAGCATGTATTTTCTCATGTGAAACGGCAAATCCTCCAGCCATTTTGTGTCCTCCGAATTGCGTCAGCGCGCCTTTTGCCTCTTCCATTAAGTCAATTAAGCTTACTGACCCGTCTGATCGGCATGAACCCTTGAGAAGAGAATCTCCATTCCTGCCCCAAAGAAAAACCGGGCATGAATAATCATCCATGAGAGAATTAGCAGCGAGACCGAGTAGCGCGGGCTTCCAGAGAGGATTGCCCAACACTATTACTTTTGGCAGGGAGCCATTTACACTTTTCTCTTTGAGATGCTTCTTTATATCTTTCACGATTGAGGCGACAACACCCTTCCTTTCGTCATTTATTTTATTCAAATGATCACTGATCATATCCGCCTCCACTTCATCTTTGGTAAATAGGAGCTTGAAGGCATCCATTGGCTCTCCCATGCGAGAGGCGGCGTTGATTCTGGGGGAAAGGGTGAATCCAATATCATCCTCAGTTACATCACGCTGATTTACTCTAAGCTTACGCCAGAGCTTTCTAAGTCCTGGGCGGGGAGATTTCCGCAAGACCTTGAGCCCATAATGAGCGAACACTCTATTCTCACCTGTGAGTGGCACCATGTCGGAGAGAGTAGCAATACCAACTAGATCTAAGAACCACTTTTCCTGTCCTTCTTTCAAACCAAATCGATTTTTGAGGAGAATAGCTTGAATGAGCTTGAAGACTACACCCGAACCACAAAGAATTTTTTCGGGATACTGACAACCTGCCTGCTTTGGATTGAGGATTGCATATGCATAGGGTGTAGTACCATTTGGCTCATGATGATCAGTGATGATTACATCAATTCCGTGTTCATTTGCTCGACTGATTTGATCAACATCTACTATTCCACAATCAACCGTAATCATTAAGTCCACTTCTCCTTTACCAAATCCGTCCACCGCGTCTAAATGAAGCCCGTACCCTTCATCATGTCGATGTGGAATGTAGTTTGTGACATTTCTATATCCAATTTTTTCAAAAAATTCTCTAAGTAGCACTCCTCCAGGAATACCGTCCGCATCATAATCACTGTATATCAGTATTTTTTCTTTTCTTTCAAGCGCTTCTATAATTCTTTCCACCGCCTTGCCCATATCTTTCATAAGATATGGATCATGGAGATGACCAATGTAATCCAGGCCAAAAAAATGCTGCGCTTTTATTGCCGTATCAATGCCCCTGTGAAAGAGAAGTTTTTGTACAAATGGGTGGTATGTGGCTAGTTCACTCGCTGAATCTGTTGATATCTCGGGTCGTAGACGGTACTCTTTTGCGATCATGGGAATCATTGTATCATGTGCATATATGCAAGATTCAAACTGCATTTTCTGTAAGATTGCGAACAAAGAAGTACCAGCTTATATAGTCTATGAAGACGAAGAGTTTATGGCCTTTTTAGACATTCACCCTCAAAGTCCAGGACATACGCAAATAATCCCCAAGACTCACTATAGATGGGTGTGGGACGTACCAAATACTGGAAAATATTTTGAAATTGCAACTAAGATAGCTCAGGCCCAGAGGAAAGCTTTTGGGACAGACTGGGTCTTATCAAGGATAATTGGAGACGAGGTTCCTCACGCTCACATCTGGGTATTTCCTACCAATGAAGTCGAGGGAGACAAGGCCGACCTGAAAGAAAACGCGGAGAAAGTTAGAAAAAATCTATAGGTCTACAATCCAAAGCTATTATTTAATGCCTCAATTCCAGGCAGAGTTTCGTTAGCCAAAAAATCTAACATTGCTCCGCCTCCAGTTGAAACGAAGGTAAATTCATCATTCAAATCTAGTTTGGCTATTGAAGCTACAGTATGTCCACCTCCCACTATGGAAGTATTGGAGGCCTCTGCAATACATTTTGCCAGTGTCTCTGTTCCATCTATAAATCCAGCTTCATAATTACCAAGCGGACCGTTCCACAGCACAAAGCGTGATTTCTTAACTATAGAACAGAGAGTATTGAGTGACTGCGGACCCACATCTACTGCCACATCTCCATCCCTCACCTCATCAATTTGTTTTATACTGACCTCATCGCCCTTTTTCACCACGACATCCGTCGGTAGAATTAACTTTGAATTCAGAAACTCCTTCACATCAACCTCCTTTGAGGACACAACAGAATGTCCCACATCCAAACCCTTAGCTTTTAGAAGATCATTTGCCAATGCGCCGCCAACAAACACCTGATCGGCTATTGAAAAGAATTTTTTTAAGATTGGGATTTTTGTCTCAAATTTTGTGCCACCTAAAACTAATAGAAAAGGGTGTTCTGGATTGAAGGCCCTTGAAATTTCTTTTATCTCCTCTTCAAGAAAAATTCCGGCAAAACTGGGTAAAAACTTAGGCACAGAAACAATAGAAGCATGCCTTCGGTGAGAAACCGCAAATGCCTCATTTACAAAGAAATCAGCAAATGAAGCCAAATGTTTAGCGAAATCAATGTTGTCGTCTTTCTCGCCATCGTAAAAACGCAGATTCTCCAGTAGGACAAGCGACTTTTCGTGAAATGCTTGCTTGAGATCTATCGGGATGTTTGGGTAATAATCATTAACAAACAAAACATCATAAAACTCCCTAAGGTACTTTGCAACAGGCACCAAGCTTGCTTGTTCTCTCTCCCCATCCATATGACTGGCCAATATAATGTTCGCCCCTTTCTCTCTTAAGTAATCTATAGTTGGAAATACTCTTTTAATACGAAAATCATCAGCCACTTTTCCATTCTCAATAGGTACATTAAAATCAACACGTAAAAAGACAATCTTTCCATTCAAATCAGAAATTTCTCGGATTGATTTCATCCTCGTGCGTCAACCGCCTTTACAATCTCTCCAAAACCTTTTATATCTAGACTGGCATGCCCCACAAGAAATCCTGACACATTGCCATTCTGAATGAGCTCCAGAGCATTCTTCGCTTCGACAGAACCACCATAGATAATCTGCACTTTGTGAGCCAAGTCTCTTCCGCACATGCCTGAAAGAATTTTTCTTATAAAGATTGTCATTTCATGGAGCTTGTGAGAATTCACCGCTTCGTCAGAACTCTTTCCAATCGCCCAGACAGGCTCATATGCAATAACCACTTTTGCAAGACTTTCTCTCCCAATTCCCGCCAGCGATTTTCTAATTTGATCTTCTACCATGCGCAGATACGCGCCGTGATTATCCCTTTCCAGCTCGCCAATGCAGAGCACGGGAATGAGTGACTGCTTGAGGACGGACTTTATTTTTTTAGAGATTATCTCATCTGTCTCTCCGAGAAATCTTCTTTCAGAATGGCCCACAATCACATATGTAACGTTGAGGTTGGCAAGCTGAACTGCGCTAATCTCCCCAGTGAAAGCTCCCTTGTCAGCCCATGCCACATTCTGCGCGCCCAAAAGGACCTTCTTTGATGGCTTACAAAATGCCAAATACACGGAGGGAGGAGCTATCACCACTGAAGCTCGTGCGACTGTGCTGGCTTTTTTCTTTGTTGCCTGAAAAAGCGCCCTTGCCTCTTTTAGAGTTGCGGGATTCATTTTCCAGTTGGCAATAATTAGTCTTTTGGCCATATCCTCAGGTCGTGAAGTGTAAATTCAGAATATTCGATATTATATCACCCTTTGAAACTTGGACTTCAAAGCTATCTCACTTCCTCCCAAGAGAGAATCTCATATTGGTCAGACGTAAGAGGAAAAGAAGGAGGGGGTCCATAAAGAAGATTGGCATCATAGATAATATTGCGGGTTGTATAGCCATTACCGTCCGTGTAAGCAAACCCATATCTGATCGCTGTTGCAATCATGCCATAGAGGGTAATCGAGCTTCTGCTGTGATATGGAGAGCATCTATTCTGCCCTCCTCCAGGCGGACGGTAATAGAATCTTCCAACTCTTCCATTTTGCGCGACTAGAGCTGCGTCGATCCGCAAATCTGTATCTGATACCATGCCTACATGAACGTGACCCTGAGAGATTAGAGCTACAACATCAGTTCCGTCATAATTTGTATAAAGCAAATCATTATTAACAACTACATTTGGTCGGTTTGAAGGATTGTCTGGAAATCGCCCTGAAGCGATCGTGACACGCGTGGAATTAACCGAGCCTTCCACCCACACATTGTCTTCAACAAAAATTAGACCATTTGCGGGGATAGAGTAGTTTGCCAAGAAAGTTTTATTGCCAATACTCCACGTTCCCCATCCCGTCTGGCCGGCATAATTCGTGCAATAAGAAGGAGGGCTCGACTGGGAAGTTACTCTGTATAGGTCAAAGGTATCGTCTGTCTTCAATATTATTTGATACCCTTGGTATCCTGACGGAGCAAAGTAGCGTCCTGCTGCTTGGGCATCCGCCTTTATCTGCGCCAAATCGTTTGTCATTCCAACAAAATCTTCGGCCGGGACCGATAATTGCCTGCCAGTTTCAAACACGTCAGAGCGAGTGGCAAGCGTATTTGGCGGAGCCTCCAGAGGACGGAAGGAGCTATTTGTCCCAGAACTTGGCGGAATATTGACGTGAGTATGCACTCCGAATTCCACCGCTCCACTGTGATCAGGGTCGTCATACGATCCAAGCGCGCTTGTAACAGAATTGTGCGCCAGACCATCAAATCTAATACCGTAATTTGAATGGATGGGCCCAAAAACTTCTGTCCCTTCTCCAAATCTCATATTGTCATTTGCCACAACAGCATATTTCGCCAATGATGGTATGGCCATTTCCACTCTGAGCTTTCTTTGCACATTTGAGTTTGCTGGCAGACCTGTGGATTCAATAATTACTTTTGTTGAGCCGACAATAGGCGGGGTTATAGAGAGACTGTATTGACCTGCAACATTACCCTCTTTATCTAATGCATCATGCACATAAGGTCCTGGGATACCTGTCCCATCTTGATAGTCTGTAGAAGCATGGGCCAAATGCCACCTATAGTAGTCAATTCCGGCCTCTGCCAGCTGGATAGCTTTTTCTCGTTCAACGGATTGCCTTGAAGCTTTGATGTTTACGCCAGCCCAACCCAGAAGCGCTCCTATGACAAAGACGGCAATAGTGGAGAAAACGATAACTTGAACTAGTACTTGTCCTTTTTGTAAATTTTTCGTTGTCACTGGTTTGATTTTAGATTCCGCAACATCCCTTGAGAAGTGATTGTAATCGCTCCTGGCGGACGATTTGCATCTTTGTCAACTATAACTGTAATTCTTACCAAACGCACAGACAGCACATTCACAGGTTGTGAAAGTGGAGTGGTGGTACCGGTGTAATTTTCATCAAAATACTCAAAAATTGGCGTGGAAGTTCCGTTTATAATATTTCTTATCATTACCTCGACGTTTTCATTGGCACTATTATAAACAAGTGGATTGCCAGAAGGTTTCAACACGCCTCTGCGTAATTCATTGCCTACAGTGAAATACCTGATCCTCTCTTTATAACTATCAGAGTCAATGTTGCTGTAAATAGTGAGAGTGGAAGTTCCCGCTTGGGCCAAAGGGAATGCGCCGAGGCTTGATGGAGATGCCTCTCGAAGCTCTGAAATTACTGTGCGCAGTATTTTTCTTCCTTCAAGTTGGGCGCTTAGATTGTTTTGAACTCCAGTATTGATGGAGAAGAGGTCTGTTTGGAAATTAGCTATAGCAAACCCAATCGCGACCATAATGCCGACAGATATCAGAACCTCAACTAAAGTGAAACCTCTATGATTTTGTGGAAGTTCGTCGTTTATCATGGAGCCAAGATTACTTCCTGTTGTTGCCAATTGGAAGAAACATTAACAGGGACAATCTGTGTTGCGTACCCTGCTTTTGACAGAGTAAGTGTGTATGAACCTGAAGCCAGTCCGCTAAATATTACTTGTCCGGGCAGGATGCATGAAGATGTGAAAGTAAAGGAAACATCGGCAATATTGGGCGAAAAAGTGGTGCTGGCAGTGTTCAGAAACACCTTGTATCTAAGATACCTATCTCCGTTATGAACATTACTGATGTTCTGATTGGACACATCATAGAATGATCCGCCTGTACCATCTGGACCAAGATAAGACCAAGTTGTCGTAGCGTCATTTGTCGGAGCAGTAGACACTTGAAAAAGCACATTATCGCTCCCTGTCTCTACAGGCTGAGCGGTAGGGACCCAAACAAGCGAGTTCCAATTTGAAGTTGTGCCAGTGTCAAAAGTGGAAGAAGTAAGTGTTCCGCTCACTGCATACTGACCGAAAGTGTTCGCAAGCTTTATCTCTCCGGCAGGGTTGCTTGTGCCTATATTTCCATCTGAAGTGAGATACTGTGTTTCGTTTACAAAATTGTTCTGTCCTCCACCCCCTGACCAATCACTTTGCCCCAAGAAACCTAAACCCGTAGTCAAGGTTTCATCAATGCCATTTCCAGACAAATTTACCTGCACTCCCGAGAGTGGCAAGCTTGTTGCACTGTCTTTGACTGTAACCAGAAGGTGTTTTGGATTGGCTACAGTAAGAATGAGATCTATATTTTGAACAGCTCCCGGTAAAATTGAAACCGGCAAAAGAGGATTCACTCCCGCTAAGTAGTGGGTTGTGCTGTTTAGAGCAAGGTTATAAGTGTCCCATTCAAGATTGGAAACCGTCTTCTGACCCGACGAATCTGTGGTAAATGTTTGGTCAAATTTGTAAACATCTGGATTAGTTCCGATGAGCTTACTTCCCACCATATCAAACGAAATCGATGGGACAACTGAACAATTATCAGTAATAGTTGAAACGCGCGCGGTGCTTATCTGGTCAATTACAAATGAAATCTGAGTTACCTGCTGAAGAGCCACGGTTGCGTGCGGTTTTGAAGGGTTGGGATTCTCTAGAGTCGCATCCTCCGTCATATCTGTCGTATAACCTGTCTTGCTTATGGTGATTTTATACGCATTCGCTCCTGGCGGAGCATCAACAATCTGGAGCATTCCATTGTTATCTGTAACGTCATCAATAGTAATTGTCGTAGTAGCTTGACTGTTAACTATATGAACATTCGCTCCGGAAACCGGCTCTCCATTGCCATTAAAAACTCTGACAAAAAGAGCTCCATTCGTTGAGGCGGTTTCCAAGTTTTTGGGAGCAACTCTCCCTACCACAGAAAACTCTGGAAAATTCTTGCAATTTGGACAAGAAAGAGACAGTTCAACAAGTTTATAATCTGCCGGAGAAAGATCGTTGGGAGCCCCTCCAATAGTTCCGTCAAACGGATCATCAATGTTGCGAATGGTCCTCGTAAGTTCAAAAGTGCCGTTGTCCCTCACAAATGTCTCACTTTGAGCTAATACTCCTGAAGGCAATCCTCCGGAGATGCCCACTTGGGAGTAAGAGAGATTCCTAATGAGTTCAAACTGTTCATTGACAAGATCAGTTGCAGTAACTTTCACTCTTGCCGCCGAGACCAGTGAGATAAGACTGGTGTAGCTCTGATAGACAGATACCGCAATCAGAGCAAACACCGCCGAACCTATAATAAGTTCTACCAGAGAGAACCCTCCGTGTTTATCTAAATGAGTGCGTGCTTTAAGCATTTTGCGTACTTTAAACAAAAGTATGATTTGAAAAGGAACCTGCTATATCGCATCCACAAGCGAATACGTCGGCGCGAGCATTGCAATCGCAAAGAACCCAACAGCAATACCCATAATGACCATGAGAAACGGTTCAATAAGCGTGGACATGTCTTTTGTTTTTTGGTCCACCTCATCCTCATAAAAAGTGGCTACCCCCAAGAGCATATCCGCCATCTTGCCTGTCTCCTCTCCCACGCTCATCATCTCACCCACGAATATTGGATAGAGCTTTTCATTCTGAATGAATATTTCTGAAATTGGATCTCCCTTTTGTATGCTTGCCTGCGCTTTCTTGAGAACCTCCCTATACAAACTATTTTGCATAACTTCCTCAGTCACTCCAAGCGCAAGCACAACATCCACACCAGAAGTGAGAAGTGACGACAGCGTACGCGCCGTACGCGCCGCATTTATTTCCTTAACAATTGTCCCTATTAAGGGGAAGTGTATTGCCACGTGGTCAAAGAATACTTTTCCAGGCTTGCTTCGTCCGAGAGCCACAAAGCCAGATATGATGGCCAACATTCCAACAATAGTAAGTAGGTAGTGGGCCCTCAAAAAATCCGACATCCCAATAATAATTCTTGTCACAAATGGCAATTCAATATTGAGTCCTTTAAACGTCGTCGTGAGGGTAGGAACCATGTAAATTAGCATTAAAATGCCGATCGCTACCATAATGCAGACAATCACGGCTGGATACATAAGGGCGCCTCTCACCTTCTTCGTCAACGTATAGGCCTTTTCCATTTGGAGCGATACTACTTTTAGCGACCCAGCCAGGTTTCCACTTTCTTCACCAGCTTTGACCATTGACACAAAGAGGGTGGAGAAGGTGTCAGGTTTCTTTCTCATTGAATCGGAAAGAGAGAGACCCTTGCTGATGTCGTCATTGAGTTCGTCAAGAACCATCTTCAATTTTTTATTCTTCGTCTGCTTCTCCATAACAGCCAAGGCTCTTGTTACAGAAAGACCAGCCTCAATCATAGCCGCGAGATTCCGAGCGAATATGATTTTCTCGTGCGCCTTAACCTTGCTCATGGAGGTGTTGAGCTTAGTTAAGGCGGTTACGATCCGCGAACGGACTTCGTTTACATAAATAATTTTGCTCCCGTCTTCTTTTATTTTCTTGTAAACGGCAAACCTATCTGGAGCGTCAAGCGTACCATCATAGGCATTACCGTCTTTATTTATTGCTTTGTACTTAAAAAGCGCCATTTTATTCTGCTGACGAAACTACACGCAGTACCTCTTCTACTGTCGTTATGCCTTGCACCGCCTTGAATACCCCATCTTCAAGCATTGTAAGCATTCCCTCTTTCTTGGCTTGCTCCTCAATAACCTCTGTGGGCACTCCTTTCATAATCAAATCCTTTATTGAATTGGTTACTCGCAATACTTCATGGATGCCGACCCTGCTCTTGTATCCATCCTCACTGTCTGGACTAGGTTTTGGTCGATACATTACCATATCATCCCACTTAGCATTCTTATCCACTATCTTTTCGTCTTTAAGCGACTTCATCACTCTCTCTAAATCAACTATTTTTTCCAGCTGTCCTATTTCCTCCTTGGTGAGAGTGTACTTTTCCTTTGTGTCAGCAAGACGCCTAATGAGTCTCTGCGCTATAATCACGGAGATTGTGGATGTCAGAAGAAATGGTTCAATTTTCATATCCAAAAGTCGAGCAATAGTGCCTGCCGCAGAGTTGGTGTGCAAAGTTGAGAGCACCAAATGGCCTGTGAGGGCCGCGTTTATTGCAAGCGAAGCAGTCTCGGTATCTCGAATTTCTCCCACCATAATCACATCTGGATCTTGTCGCACAAGCGTACGGAGTCCTGTGGCAAAGGTGAATCCGATTTCTGGTTTTACTTGAGTTTGATTTATTCTCTTCATCTGATATTCAATCGGATCCTCAATGGTGGAGATGTTTATGTCGGGAGTATTTAGAATATCTAACATCGTATAAAGAGTTGTCGTCTTTCCTGAGCCAGTAGGACCGGTTGTTAGGATCATCCCTGTTGAAAGCTTTGTTGCGCGATGCAATATCTCAAGTCCGTCTCCGTGAAAACCAAGCACCTCCAAAGTAAAGCCGGAGACATTATCACGCAATAGCCTCATAACAGTTTTTTCTCCGTAATAGACGGGCAAAGTTGACACACGAAAAGAAACTTTTTCATTGTTCATGTCAATTTTGAAGCGTCCATCTTGAGGAATGCGTTTTTCATCCAATTTTAAATTAGCAAGCACTTTAATACGCGCTGTAATGCCTCCGGCAACATTTTTTGGCAACACCATTGCGTCATGGAGGAGCCCGTCAATACGGTAACGAACCAAAACTTGCGTTTCCATCGGCTCAATATGAATATCTGATGCGTCTTGTATGATTGCGTGTTTTAAAAGAGTATCCACTATCCGAACGACAGGAACGTCTTCGGCCAGCTTTTTCAAATCGTCCTCAGAAACCTCTTCATCTCCTGTCTTATCGGATATTGCTTTGAGCGTGTTGGCCTCTTTCTGAATAATATCTCCGAACTCCGCCTTAAGACTCTTTTGATAAGAGAGTAGCGCGCTCTTGACTGACTCCGTGTCGGTAAGTCGAGGCAGAATTTTAAATCCCGTCTTTTTGCGTATGAAATCAATTGCCGCTAAATCCTCAGTATCAAGCATCGCCACTTCCAAACTATCCTTACCCTTACGAAAGGCGACAATATTATGATTGCGGGCAATAGGTTCAGGGATGAGGGAAAGTATTTCAAAATCTACATGCTGACCCTTCAAATCCACAAAAGGAATACCGAGGATATAGGCTTGCATTCGGCGCAAATCATCTTCCGTAATTGAGCCCTTCTTAACT
>Ga0155681_108_pt2 | contig 83496 bp, 91 predicted proteins | sample RifCSPlowO2_01_FD_107338 | JGI IMG/M metagenome (GOLD analysis project Ga0155681, IMG submission 107338) | Candidatus Zambryskibacteria bacterium RIFCSPLOWO2_01_FULL_43_17 | reverse complement strand
TTTGAATAGATGGTCCGTAGAGAAGCGCTTTTGCTTCTCTACGGACTTTTTTTCGGAACACAACCGTACTTGACAGAAATACACACTTAGGTATATAATAGGGATGTTAGGTAAGAAGTTCGCCCGAAAGGCGGACTAATATTTTTAATAAAAACCATTATGTTTGACCTCAAAGTAATAAATTCCGTTCTTGAACAGCTTCAAGAGGAACGCGGAATTCCAAAAGAAAAAATCATAGACGCCATTGAACAGGCGCTTGCAACTGCATATAACAAAGAGTACGGCAAACGCGGCCGTATTGTCCGGGCAAAGTTTGACCTTAATACCGGCAAGACCGACTACTTTCAAGTGAAGATTGCGGTTGATAATACGCGCGTAATTATGGAATCGGAAGGAGAAGAGGAGGATTTTGTGCGCGCCGAAGGTGATGAAAGACCTTTCTTTAATCCGGAAAAACATATTCTCATTGAAGACGCGCGGAAAATAAAGAGGGGCGCGGAGCTAGATGAAGAAATTATTTTCCCGCTTGAAAATAAAACAGACTTTGGGCGTATTGCTTCGCAAACAGCCAAACAAGTAATCATGCAAAAAATTCGCGAGGCGGAAAAGGTCTCTGTTATGGGCGAATACGGCACAAGAGAGGGTGAAATCGTGACCGGTACAGTACAAAGACTAGAGCGAGGAAATATTTTTGTAGATATGGGAAGAGCCACTGGACTTCTCGCATATGAGGAGCAGATCCCGGGAGAGCGCTATAGCCAGGGCGAGCGAGTGCGAGCGTACCTTTATCGCGTGGAAGAAAGTCCTCGCGGCGTATTCCTGCGCCTTTCTCGTTCACACCCAAGATTTCTTGAGAAACTTTTTGAGCAGGAAACTCCGGAAATAGCCAATGGCGTCGTGGAAATCAAGGCTGTAGCCCGTGAAGCAGGCCACCGCTCTAAAGTAGCGGCATATTCAAAAGATGACCACGTGGACCCTGTGGGTTCTATGGTGGGCCAACGAGGAGTCAGGGTCTCTACAGTTATGAGCGAACTTGGAGGAGAGAAAATAGATATTATTGAATGGTCAGCGGATCCGAAGAGATTTATTGAAGACGCTCTTTCCCCTGCCAAAGTAATGTCTGTGGAAATAAACGAAGAAGAAAAGCAGGCAAAGGTTACCGTCTCCGAGGACCAGCAGTCCCTTGCTATCGGCCGAGGAGGACAAAATGTAAGGCTGGCAGCAAAGCTAACGGGTTGGAAAATTGATATTCAGTCTGTGGCGGGGACGGCAGTGGCCGAAGCAACTCCCGAAAGCGGAGATAAACTTCCTAAATCTGTTGCCATAAGCGAGGAGGTTACAGCAAATGTGCCTCCGCCTATTGAATAATTTCTCGCATAAATCAAATTAAAAGTTATAATAGTACTAACATGCATTATTGGCACGATATAGAACCTGGCACGCCTGAAGAAATCAACGTCATTGTTGAAATAGCCAAGGGTTCAAAAAACAAATACGAAATAGACAAGAAGACCGGTCTTATAGCTCTTGACCGAGTGGCTCATACCGCACAAGACTTCCCTTTTGACTATGGATTCGTGCCTCAAACACTTTGGCATGACAATGACCCGGTAGACGTAGTGATACTTTCCACGCACGCCTTCTCCCCTGGAGTGCTCGTACGAGTCAGGCCAGTAGCTATCATGAACATGATTGACTCCGGAGAAAAAGACGACAAAATCATTTCTGTTCCCACAGAGGATCCAAGATGGAAAGAGGTGAAAGATTTGGAAGATATAAACAAACACACCCTCAAGGAGATTGAGCATTTCTACAGCACATACAAAAAACTACAGGATAAAGAGGTTAGTGTAACAGGTTTCAAAGGAGCCAAGGAAGCCAAAGAATGTTTCAATCAGGGTATCGCCCTCTATAAAGAGAAATTTTCCAAGTAGGAGCAATCTCAAACAGTTTCATAATGCTATAATAGTCATGTAATTGATTGTTTTGTTGCGCGTCTATAAAAAGTGTGAGATTTAGTAGTTAGTCAATTATTATGTCAAATTCAAGAAACACATTGATAGGAAGTCTGCTTATTGCTTCATTTGTGCTGGCTCCGTCTATCTCTTATGCGAGAGAGAACGAACCAAATGACGACTCGTCAATCAGATTGCAGGCGCAAGCGCAGATCAACATTAACTCGACGAAAAGTACCACTTCAAGCACGACTTTAAAACAAAGGCTGGAAGACAGGAGAGAAGATAGAATCGAAAAATTGCAAGGCGAAGTTGACGACAGATTAAGCAAACTTCGAGAGGATATTGAGAAGCGAATACAAAACCACGCGGAATGGATGATAAAGAGATTTAATGCCGCGGTTGAACGCCTGGAAAAACTAACCGCGCGCATTGAAACCAGAATCGCTAAACTCAAATCTGAAGGTAAAAATACAGCTGAGGCAGAGAAATTTGTTGTTGAAGCTAAAATTCAAATCGGAGAAGCGGTCGCTGGCATAGCTAAAATTGAAGTCGCTTTTGAAACGGCATTGAGCGCAGACAGCCTCAAGGGGTCATTTGAGGAAGTACGCAGTCTTGCCGATTCCATCAGAGATGACCTCAAGGCGGCACACAGAGCTCTTATGAGCACTCTCCCTATAATTAAGGGACTTTCCACATCTTTAAACGTGAACGCAAGCACAAGCGTGCAAACTGTGCAATAATTAGAACCTAGCAAGATAAGAAATATTATGGAACCACAAAGCGCAAGCCAAATGCCTCAATCATCGCAAATGCCAACTGAAAAATCGGTTGGACCGGCAATCGGAATAATTATTATCATCATAATAATTGTCCTGGGAGGTCTCTATTTCTGGGGACAGCGTGTAAACGACTCTTCAGATTCAAGCAGTCTGCAAACACAAGACGAATCTATTACTCCGGGAGCTGACATAAACCAGCTGCAAAGCCAGAGCTCTTCTGACAATGTCAGTTCCATTGAAGCAGACCTAAACGCAACAAATCTGGACAGTCTGGGCACGGAAGTTAATTCCATAGACGCGGAAGTGCAAGCTCAGTAAACAAGAACAAAATGTACGGCACCTAGAGCACCACTCGCATTTGCGAGTGGTGCTCGGTTGCTTTATGCTCATTTTTCCCATAAAATCTCGTGATGAAAAAAACGCCACCTGTGGAAATAAAAAAACTTCCAAACTCTGAGATAGAAATTCGTGGAGAAATTGAAAGCAATTTTCTTGATACTGCATTTGAAACAACCCTGGAAAGAAAGCTAAAAGACGTGGAAATGCCGGGATTTAGGAAAGGAAAAGCTCCAAAAGAGCTGGTGTTAAAACAATTCGGTGAAGCGTATTTTCTTGAAGAAGCTGCAAACCTCGCCCTAAGCGAAGCATACCCAAAAATCGTTGAAGAAAACAAATTGCGAGTGATTGGAAATCCACACATTACTTTGACAAAACTCGCGCGAGGAAATCCTCTTGGTTTTATCATCGTAACAGCGACAGTGCCTGAAATTAAATTGCCAGACTATAAAAAACTGGCAAAAGAAGCAATGAGCACAGCTGAAGACACGGCTGTTACCGAGGAAGAAGTAGAAAATGTCTTGCTTGAAATCCGCAAAAACTATACGCACATGGAAATGCACAAGAGCGGAGAACTTAAAGATCACAACCACCCCCCAGTTCTAGAAAAGGATTTGCCAGAGCTCACTGACGAGCTTGCGAAAAAAATTGGAGATTTCGCATCTGTCTCTGATATGAGGGTTAAGGTAAAAGAGAATATGAAACAGGAAAAAGAGAGGAAAGCGAAAGAAAAAAAGAGGGCGGATGCGATTGAAAAGATAATGGGAAAAACCGACTGTGAAATTCCAAATATTTTAATCGAACATGAGCTTGAGGGAATGCTTGCTCAGTTTGAAGGAGATGTTACGCGCGCGGGCGGGACAATGGAAGGATACCTTCAGACGATAAAGAAAACCTCCGAGGATTTGAAAAAAGAATGGCGTGAAACTGCCGCCAAAAAAGCTAAAGCTCAACTTGTAATGTCAAAAATTGCTGTAGAAGAAAAAATTGTCCCTGATGGAGAGGAGGTGCGAAAGGAGACGGAAAAAATACTCACAATATATCCAGATGCAGATATCGTGCGCGCTCGGAGCTACGTAGCCATGATGCTTACAAATGAAAAAGTATTCACGTTCCTTGAAAGTCTAGCTTAGAAGTAAGAGTGTTGAGACAGCTAAGGCTGCTGTCTCAGCGCGTAAAATAGTATTGCCTAAGGAATAAACTTTTATTTTGTTCTGTTTGAAAGCAAAGATTTCTTTGTCACTCCAGCCGCCTTCGGGACCTATGAAAGCGCCAAGTGGAGAATAATTTTGTGCGTGTTCAATTGTAAAAACATCTCCCGTGGGATGGAATGCAAAACACGGATACTCTTGCCTCAAGGTGTCCTCAAATTTTATTGGCTCTGTTATCACAGGCCGAATTGCCTTACCAGACTGCTCACTCGCTTCTAAGATTATTTTTTCCAAACGTTCAATATTTAGTGATTTCTTTTCGCTTCTGTCCGAAATGATGGGAACAAACTTGCTAACACCAAGCTCTGTCCCCTTCTCCACTATCCATTCAAACTTGTCCTTTTTTATGATTGAAACAAAGAGATGTAGCTCTCGAGAAGGAATATTCGGGCTTCCCCTTTTAGAAACTATTGAAAAAGTAACGGCACTCGGATGAAATTCGTTTATCATGGCACGATATTCAAAACCCGAATTATCAAGGAGGATAACCTGTCCTCCCACTGTGAAACGAAATACATGCCGTAATTGATGAGTCAGAGACGAATCTTTGACAATAACAGTATCACTGTCCCCTATTTGCTCAGGAACGAAGAAACGATGAAGTCGCATGCCTCTATACTAAGGAGAAATGAATAAAAAGCAAAAAATTTGCAAAATGAGAAGTTTCAGGTATCCTACTAGCATTCATTCTTTGAGGGTTTTAAAGTCTTTTACTCCCTAAAATAAATCATATGTTAATTCCAACCGTAATTGAAAAGAGTCAGTTTGGAGAAAGGGCGTATGACATATACTCCCGCCTTTTAAATGACCGCATTATCTTTCTGGGCGGTCCTATTGATGACCATATTGCCAACCTTGTCATTGCTCAACTCCTTTTTCTAGACTCACAAGATACGAAAAAAGATATTCACCTTTATATCAATTCTCCCGGTGGAGTAATCACCTCGGGACTTGCGATTTTGGACACCATGAATCACATCAAGTCCCCTGTGGCAACTGTGTGTGTGGGAATGGCCGCATCAATGGCGGCTGTGATTCTCTCTGCAGGACAAAAAGGGAAACGTTTTGCGTTACCAAATGCTGAAATCATGATCCATCAGCCTCTTGGCGGCGCAGAAGGACAGGCGACTGACATTGAGATAGCGGCACGCAGAATCATAAAGAACCGTGAGACCACAAATAAAATACTCTCCAAAAACACAGGCCAACCTTTATCAAGAATAGAGAAAGATGTGGACCGAGACTTCTTTATGGACGCGGACGAAGCTGTCAAATATGGAATTATTGACAAGGTGTATAAGAGCTAACAACAATCTGCCGGCAGGCAGAGCCCTAGGAGACGCTAAAACCCCGCCTTTGGCGGGGTTTTAGCTAAGCTTTACAAAATCTCCTTATTCTTATATCGTGAAGGTGTTCACTTATTTAAATTTAATTGAAACCGACTAGAGATCTTCCCCGCACGTCTGTCCCCGCCCGCACGATTGCATCCCTTTAAAACGAGAACTTATGAAGAAAGTGTTTTCATTAGACGTTGGGCAAGAACTCATAGGAGGCTTTTAGCGCCATGTCATTAAAAATAATATTGCTCTTGCTAGCGCTCGCAGCGTCCGCAGGTATTGCGTTTGGTTATTTTCTTCGCTGGATAATTTCATTGGGCCGTAAAGGTTCAATGGAACTTGATATCAAGCAGATGATGCTTGAAGCAAAGGAGGAGGCAACCAGAATCGTAAGTGAAGCGGAGGCGAAGGCTGAAGAAACTTTGAAGGTAGCAAGAACAGAAATAAAGGAGAGAGAGGAAAAAATAGAAAAGACGGAGGAACGCTTGATAAAGAAAGAGGACCTCTTGGACAATAGACAAGCAGACATAGACAAGGAAGCAGAGGTTTTGAAAAACAAGATCGCGGAAGTAAGATCTCTTAAAGATAGAGCTGACAGTCTCATTGCGGAAAGAGAAACGACTCTTGAGAGAGTATCCGGACTTTCTAAAGATGAAGCAAAGAGCGAGCTCCTGGGTCAGATTGAAAAACAATCAGAAGAGGAAGTTCTTACCCGAATTCAGAAATTTGAGCGTATGGGTGAGGAACAAATTGAGGAGAAAGCTAAACAACTCTTAGCTACTACGATTCAGCGTCTTGCTTCGGCAGTTCCTTCAGAAATAATGACAACTACCGTTACTATTCCGTCTGATGAAGTAAAGGGCAAAATCATAGGCAAGGAGGGCAGGAATATTAAGGCTTTTGAAAGGGCTACAGGAGTGGAGGTAATTGTGGATGATACCCCGGGTTCTATTACCTTATCGTCATTTGACCCCGTGAGAAGACAGATCGCTCGGGTGGCACTTGAGGGTCTAATTTTGGATGGGAGGATTCAGCCTGCAAAAATTGAAGAATCAGTAGAAAAGGCAAAGCAAGAAATCAACAAGATTATTAAGGAAAAAGGAGAGGAAGCTGTGTATGAATGTGGGGTTTACAATCTTGATCCTCGCATTATTGCCATTCTTGGAAGACTTCATTTCCGGACAAGCTATGGCCAAAATGTACTGCAACACTCAGTAGAGATGGCGCATATTGCCCGAATGCTTGCCGAAGAACTTGGAGCAAATGTTACAACGGCAAAAACGGCGGCTCTACTCCACGATATAGGGAAAGCGGTAGACCATGAAGTAGCCGGCACTCACGTAGAAATTGGAAGGAGAATACTCCAGAAATTTGGCGCGGGGGAGGATATTGTCAAAGCTATGCAGGCTCATCATGGCGAATACCCATATGAGACGATTGAATCTGTAATCGTGCAGACGGCGGACGCTATATCAGGCGGAAGGCCGGGGGCAAGAAGAGACACTGTGGAAAATTATCTCAAACGCCTAAAGGAATTGGAGGCAATTGCCACTGGATTTAAGGGCGTAGAGAAATCATATGCAATACAAGCGGGCCGAGAAATCCGAGTGTTTGTAAATCCAGCAGAAATGACTGATTTGGAAGCTAAAAAGCTTGCCAGAGATATTGCAAATCAAGTTGAAAAGGAACTTAAATATCCTGGAGAAATCAAAGTCACTGTAATAAGGGAAACGCGAGTGATGGAATTTGCAAGATAAGTAATCTTGTATTCTAATTTTGTTCAAAATATGGCTCTATTGCGTAAAGTATCCCTTCTTATATAATAGTCGGGTACTCTATTGCTAGCAGGCTATGCTAGTTGAGATGATGAAAAGAGGTTATTGGATAACAATTCTATAATATGAACAAAGCAAGCATCGTAGAAGCAGTTCACGGAAAGCTAGGCGGAACAAAAGTCCAGGCCGAGCAAGCTGTTGAGACTGTGATTGAGACAATTGTCAGCACGCTCAAGGCAGGAGGCGAAGTTTCAATAGCAGGGTTGGGTATTTTCTCTACAAAGACTCGCGCAGCTAGACAGGCTCGCAACCCTCGCACAGGCGCGACCATTCAGGTTGCCGCTATGAGAGTGCCGAAGTTTAGAGCAGCAAAGGCTCTAAAAGATGCAGTGAAATAAAGGTTTCAGGTAATAGCTTCAAGGCGTCAGCTTAAAGCACCAAAAAACCGCCCATGGCGGTTTTTTGGTGCAAATAAAGCAGTTTATTTGTGCGGCTAGGGAGAATCGAACTCCCGTCTCGTCCTTGGCAAGGACGCATTCTACCACTAAACCATAGCCGCATTGTTTAATTTTAACTAAAAAATACTAACAAAATAAGCCATCTCAAGCAATTTATTGTGTTGGAGTCGTAAGTAATTCTTGATTATCACCCTTCTCAATTCTATTCCACCTCTCAAACCCACACTTGATACATCTCTGCCTAATGCCTAATTCCTTATTCTTAATTCTCGTATCTATTGGCTCCATCATCCCTGAGCACGCCTCTGCCCTATCCCCCGGGTCAATATCTACGTGTTTACTCCAAAGGCAAACCGGGCAATGATTGGTGTAACCATTTCCTACAACTGTCTCACCACAATGCTCACAAATAAAATTTTCTTTGGTCCTTTTGAATGTCATGATTAGCTGATTTATATCTGATATGCTACGATAATTCAACTTTTCGGGGCGTAGTACACCGGTAGTATACGCGATTCGGGTTCGCGAGAACCGAGTTCGATTCTCGGCGCCCCGACCGAAGGGCGGGGCGTAGTATATCGGTAGTATGCATGCTTTGGGAGCATGAGGGCCGAGTTCGATTCTCGGCGCCCCGACACATTTTAGCGGGCTGTAGTATAACGGCAGTATTTGCTCATGGGGTGGGTAAGGCCCGGGTTCAATTCCCGGCAGCCCGAACTTCAAATTGCGAATACCTATAGGACAATGTCCTTCAAATGCTGTACTTTGGTTCTAATCTTAGTCTGATCCAAAGTAACTGTTACCACATCAAATTGCCATTCACCTTCATAGCCCCTTTCCAACAAATATGTCTGGATTATACGAGAAAGCCTTTTAAGTTTACCTATGTGAATATTGTCTTCAGCACGCCAATTATCTAGTGTTTCACGAATAACACTCAAATCTCCCACAATCGTCTTTACCTCTACAAAGATAAGTTTCCCAGATCTCTTTGAAACAATATCAATCTCTCCCCACTTTCTAAGATAGTTTCTCTCAACAATCTCATAACCATGTTTCATGAGAAACTTACAGGCAATACCCTCTCCAACATCCCCTATTTTTCTCTTTTCAGTTCTCATTTGTTCACGCTAAACGAGGTTTCATGAATAACGTTTCACGTGAAACGTATTAATTATATATTGTGATAAAATATTGCGATTTCTTTAATCTTAGCCTTATAAAGGACTGTCCTTTATGCACATTTCCCCAGAGTTATCCCCAGTTCCTTAACATTTTACTGTTTTATGGTGCAATTAGTAAGCTTTTTCAATACTTTTTACAAACTCGCTAAAAGGTGGTCTTTACCTGCTTTCGGGATAGCAGACATGCATTATATCAGATGCACCCGTGTCCTTTATCATAGGGATGAGGAATGGAGACATACAGCATCTATACACCTTTTGTCTTACTGAAGGTGAGATACTTAAGGTCTTCAACTCCTCAACACCGCAAAGAAGTATATTTTTGTGCGGGATGGGGGAATCGAACCCCCGACTACAGTTTGGAAAACTGTCGTTTTACCACTAAACTAATCCCGCATTATTTAACCGAGCCATTGTAACCTGCTCTCCTGCTTCTGTAAAACGACAAAAATTGAATTAACTACTAAATAGAGTATGATTCTAGCCAAGCACCCGTGGTGAAATGGATATCATGACTGTCTTCGGAACAGTTGTTGTGGGTTCGAATCCTGCCGGGTGCACCAGCAACTGAGAAGGCGTTAGCCTTCGTGCAGGGTGAGAAAACCTTGAGTATCTCGCATCGCGAGGCGAAAGGCATACAGAATATGTAATATTCGAATCCTGCCGGGTGCACCATACGGATGACTACTCCATTTAGTATTCCAAAAGAGGTTTCACAAGTAACGTCAGCCCTCAAAAAGGCTGGTTTTGAGGCGTATCTTGTGGGTGGATGTGTGCGAGATCTATATTTAGGCACGAAACCTAGGGATTGGGATGTAACTACAAACGCAAAACCAGAAGAAATTATCGGTCTTTTCCCCAAAACATTTTATGAAAATGAATACGGAACTGTGGGAGTTGTAGACGAACATACTGGAGACGAAACTGTTAAAATTGTTGAAGTTACACCATATAGGACCGAAGGCAAATACACGGATAAGAGAAGGCCTGATACCGTTTCTTTTGATACAAGTTTGGAGGATGATCTGAAAAGGCGAGATTTTACTATCAATGCCATCGCTCTGGACATTGAAAAAAACGTTGTGGTTGACCCATTTTCTGGCAGAGAGGACATTCAAAAGGGTATCCTAAAAACCGTTGGTAATCCCATTGATAGATTTGAAGAAGACGGCCTTCGCATTCTAAGAGCGGTAAGACTTAGTGCTGAATTGGGTTTCACAGTTAATAATGAAACAAAGGAAGCCATAAAAAAAACCGCCAATTTACTGAACCATATTGCCAAAGAAAGAATAAGAGATGAGTTTACGAGGATAATCATGTCCACTAAACCCATGGACGGAATGCTCCTTGCGCATGAGCTTGGAATTCTAGCCCAGATTGTGCCTGAACTAGAAAAATCAATTGGCGTAAAACAAAATAAAGCGCATGCTTATGATGTCTGGACTCATTTACTCAAATCTCTCCAGCATTCCGCGGATAAAAAATGGCCTTTACACATCCGTTTGGCGGCTCTATTTCACGATATTTCAAAACCCGAGACCAGAAGGTGGTCCGAGGAGAAAAAGGAATGGACTTTTTACGGACATGAAGTAATAGGGGAGAGAGTGGTAAAAAAGATTCTAAAGGACATGCGTTTCCCAAAGGAGACAATAAATATCGTCTCCAAACTCGTTAGATGGCATATGTTCTTTTCCGACACAGAGCAGATTACTCTCTCTGCTGTCAGACGTATGGTGTCTAACGTTGGAAAAGACTTGGTTTGGGATCTTATGGATTTGAGAATCTGTGATCGAGTGGGAACTGGAAGACCAAAGGAGAACCCTTATAGGCTTCGCAAATATAAAGCCATGGTTGAGGAAGTGCTTGAAGATGCAGTGTCTGTGGGAATGCTCAAAATTGACGGCGCTAGAGTCATGAAAATTACCAACCTCCCTCCAGGACCAAAAATAGGCTATATATTACATGCTCTGCTAGAGGAGGTGCTAGAGAACCCAAAACTCAATACTTCAAAAAAACTTGAATTAATGGCTGAAAACCTCGCTATTTTGTCTGACAGTGAACTTAAAAAAATAGGGGAAAAAGGAAAGGATACCAAAGAAAAAGTGGAAGAAAAGAGAGTAAAAAATATACGCAAGAAGTATTGGGTAGAGTAGAATTGACCTAAAATTGAAGTAGAAAAGGAAAAATAGACATAGTTTGTTTTTTCATAGCCTAAATATTTATATATAAGAAAACCGCCATGCGGTTGCGACGCAGACGGTTTTTTACAGAAGAACCGTCGAGTACTGAATGTGCCAGGCGTAATATCCTTGCAAAATGTGTGGAGATATTCATATCCCCGTACACACCAATACTAGAAAGCCTTCCAAAGAGCTCTCAAAAGGAAAGAACTAATGCGCCCAGCTTTTGTCCTTGAGACTACCACCAAGCGTCGTCCGGGGAAAATTATAACACAGTGTCAAGGACAAAAATACTTGACTGGGGATAACTCTGAATTGTCCTTGATTAGTTCTTGATTCCTCGTATTAATTTTTTATCTCTAATGAAATCGGACAATGATCAGATCCGAATATATCATTTAATATAGCCGTACTTTTGACATTAGGCAGAAATTTTCTTGAAACAAAGAAATAATCTATCCTCCAACCTACGTTTCTGTCTCTGGCAAATGTCTTCATATCCCAATATGTGTACGCATTCACTGCTGTGGGGTAAGTTTCACGAAAAACATCTACATAATTTTTTGACAAAACATCGTCAATCCATTTCCTTTCTATGGGGAGAAAGCCTGTATTCTTTTCATTTTCTTTAGGACGAGCTAGGTCTATCTCTTTGTGAGCCGTATTAACATCCCCACAAAAGATTACTGGCTTCTTCTTATCCAATTTTTCTATAAAAGCGAGGAATCTCTTATAAAACTCTAACTTGTATGCAAGTCTATCCGGTCCTCCGCCACCATTGGGAAAATAGACATTCAACAGGTAGAAGGCACCATATTCAGCTCCCACAACACGCCCCTCCGGATCATTCTCTCTATCAATGCCATAGAAAACCTCTAATGGCTCTACTTTGCTATACAGAGCAGTTCCACTGTAGCCCTTTCGTCCGTCTGAAGAATTAAAATATGCGTAATACCCGGGAGGGGATTGGAGTTCTGGCGGTAACTGGTCTGGGGTAGACTTGGTCTCTTGGAGACAGATTATGTCCGGAGAATCTCTGAAAAGCCACTCTATACTGTCCTTTCTGTGTACAGCGCGAAGCCCATTAACGTTCCAGGAAATAATCTTCATTCATATAGCTTACAGCTTTTAGCTTTTAGCTTCTAGCTTTGCTCGCATATTGCGCAAAGGTAGCTTTACACAAAAAGAGTGGATGACCTGAATCACGAATCTCTCTTGTTGTGGAATTTTTTATGCGTATCCCGCAGTTGCTTGTCAGTAACATGGGTATAAATTTGTGTTGTGGCGATGTTGGCATGCCCTAAAATTGCCTGCACAGAACGCAAATCCGCCCCGTTGCCTAGGAGATCCGTAGCAAACATATGACGCATTACGTGAGGTGTTACCTTCTTTGAAATACCGGACTTAATTGCATGCTGTTTAACGATTCGTTCAACTGAACGGCGGGTGAGAGGATTTAGATCTTTTGTTTTTTCGTCTTTGCCTTTTGTCTTATTCCCCATTTGCACAAAAAGCGCTTCTCCCATATCTTTTCGGGCAGATAAATATTTTTTGACTGCATTTTTGGCTTCATTAGATAGAAAAACCACTCGGACCTTTCCACCTTTTCCGCGGACAGAGAGATCGTCTGACCGAAGATCAATATCAGAGGTTAGGGAACAGAGTTCCGAGACTCGAAGACCTGTAGAAAATAGAAGCTCCAAGATTGCCTTGTCTCTCAAGTCTTTCAGATCATTGCCCTTGGGGGATTCCAAGAGCCTTCTTAGCTCATGATGAGTAATGAGATCAAGAGATCTCTCGCCAACCTTTGCTAATTCAATGCGATCAGCGGGCAATGTTTTAATTTCTTTTTTCGCAAGATACTTCAGGAACACCCGTAAAGCAATCATGTAGTAATTTTGCGTCTTTTTAGACATTGTGGCCCCTGACTGCCTATTGTTCCCGTTTGACTGACGATTTAGCCAGAGGCGAAACTCTCTTACTGAAGCATCAGTAATATCAGACGGACTTTTAACTTTTGTTTGTTCCAAAAAAACATCCAAATAGTGTCCGTAATTTTCAATAGTTTTGAGACTTCTGCCTTTTTCAATTTCCAGATGTTCCAGAAATTCTCTTTTCAGTTTGTCCATGTTTGTATCCGCCATACCACAATTCTAACATCATATTGTGCGACATCAGAGCTGTGTGGGCTTTTCCTTGCAAAAATAAGGCTTTTATGCTATTATTCAATCCGTTCCTAGTTTAAAGGCATTTATGATTTCCAAAACAAAGAAACAAAAGATTATAAAGGAAGTGGCAATCCACGATAAGGACACGGGTTCTCCCGAGGTTCAGATTTCAATATTAACTAAGCGTATTGAGGAGCTCGCCAGCCACTTGAAGAAAAACGCTAAAGATAATCATTCGCGTCGAGGGCTATTGTCCATGGTGTCGCAGAGACAGGCACAGATGAACTATTTGCAAAAAAAGGATGCGAAGAGATATAGCGCGCTAATAAAAAAACTAGGAATGAAGAAGAAGGTCGTGTAAAAGTGAAATAATCTCATTTCATTCGCTATTTTAATAAAAGTTTTTAGAGCGATAGCGCTTAGCGCTTTCGCAAATAATATATTATGGCTATCATTAAACAGAAGGATCAAAGAGTTGGAGTATTCATAGACACACAAAATCTCTATCACAGCGCCAAGAACATTCATCATGGTAAAGTAAATTTCGGACAAGTGGTAAAGGACGCATTGGCAGGCAGAGTGCTTATTCGCGCCGTAGCTTATGTCATCACGACAGAAACAGGAGAGGAGAAGAGTTTTTTTGAGGCATTAGAGAAAGCGGGAATTGAGACCAAAACAAAGAATTTGCAGATATTTATGGGTGGCGCCAAAAAAGCCGACTGGGACGTAGGGCTTGCAATGGACGCAGTCAAAATGGCCGGAAAGCTCGATACAGTGATTCTCGTAACAGGGGATGGAGATTTTGTCCCTCTCGTTGAATATTTAAAAAACACTCACGGTTGCCAAGTTGAAGTAGTTTCGTTTGGAAAATCTTCATCAAGCAAGTTAATAGAGATAGCAGATGACTTTCTGGACCTAGATGAGAATCCTAAAAAATACATTCTAAGGAGCCGAGTGTCCTCTAATCGCAGAAGGTTGCCAACAGAGATCAAAGATGAGATTGAATAACGAATTTGTCTAAACGAAATCCCGCCGGAGCTATGCTTGGCGGGATTTCGTTTGCGAAGATTTCGCATGATAGAATAGATGTAAAGCTTTTGAACTCATGGATAACGACAAAAAGAATCCCTTAAATCTTGACGACGATAAAATTCGCGAGATAGAAAGAAAGATGTCTCAGAGCTCAAATGTCGCTGAGCGACAAAGTGGCGCTTTTGAGGGCGTCAACATCGCCTTTCCCAAAGAAATGGGAATGCCCAAAGAAGTTGAAGCAAAGAGAGCCCCGGAGGCAAACCAGGCGTCTACAGTTCAGAGATCTGAAACGGCAATAAAAAACCTTCGTACTTTTCAAGGAGATGTCGCCGAGGCAATTAAGAGTCAAAACGCCTCTGTGCTCACCATCGCTCTGGCTGAGAAAAAGAGGCAAGATAACGTCACAAATCAAGCTCCTACCTCACCTGCGCAGGTCAAGTCCGCCAGAAAGCCTTTAGACTCGGAAACCAAGCGAAATATCATACTTGGAGTCATAAGCGTAATGCTCATTATCTCCGGAGTGGGAGCTGTTTACGGTTTTTATATATTACAAAAAAAAGACGGGATAACGGTCGAAGCTTTGCAAAAAAAGCCCCTACTAGGCTGGAGCAACAGAGCGACAGTTGATATAGGCTCCATTAAAAATGGTACTTTGGTGGAAAAAATAAATGAGTTTAGAGAAAACGCCACAATAGGAAACGGAGAAATCTTTCATCTCAATATAGAGAAAGCAGTTCCCGAAGGAGTCAGACCAATTAGCACCAGCGAATTCTTTAAAATCCTTGATACCAAAGCTCCCGCACCACTTCTACGTTCATTCAAACAAGATTTTATGTTTGGCTTCTTCGGTCTCTCCGATTCCAGAGAGCCATTTCTTCTCATAGAGCTTGATTCATTTGACCTGGCCTTTAGCGGAATGCTCGCTTGGGAGAAGGTGTTAAATGAAGATATTGGATCCTTATTTACCAGACGCGTAGTTACGGTAAAGGAGGTTCTACCCGATCCTACGGCTTCATCATCTCTCATATCCACATCCACGGCGCAAACTCAAACTAGGATAATAAATTTTGATAATCCAAACCCGGCAGGCTTTGAAGATGTCACAATTCGAAACAAAGACGCCAGAATGCTGACTAATATTAGAGGGGAAACCATACTCCTTTATTCATTTATTGACAGAAAATTCCTGCTTATCACTTCAAACGAAAATGTGCTGAGAGAAATCGTCAACAAGCTTATCGCCGAGCAATCTATTCGCTAATATGAATCTTTCATCTTGTAGTTTGTGATTTGGTGTTTGTGATTTGGTGTTTGTGATTTGGCGCTTTATTTGCTCCTCTTGTCTTTTGCCTTCGCCTTGCTATCATATCGCATATGGACACAAGCAGATTTAAAGAAAAATTAGAAACAGAGAAAGCAATTCTTGAAAAGGAACTTGCTTCTGTTGGGCGCATTAATCCTGAAAATCCGAAAGACTGGGAAGCGACAGAAGGGGAGGTGGACATTACCAAAGCTGACGAAAACGAAACAGCCGACGGCATTGAAGAGTATGAAGACCGCACCGCAATCCTAAAACAGCTTGAGACAAGATACAATGAAATCAAATCCGCGTTGGAAAGGATAGCTAATGGCACATACGGCAAATGCTCTGTATGCGGCAACAAGATCGAAACGGATAGACTGGAGGCAAATCCGGCAGCCACCACTTGTAAGACGCACCTATCCTAGGGCTTAAGCGATTTATTGCGTCGCTTTTCAAATACTCGCGCGCTTTACGTTTTAGGAATTACGATTTACGATTAGAAAATGTCTTTTGCGAAAGTGCATAGCGCGCAAACATTTCTTCTTACAGCTCACATAGTAGATGTTGAAGTAGATATCTCTAAAGGGTTGCATGCATTTTCCGTAGTCGGGCTTCCCGATAAAGCGGTGGAAGAGGCGCGAGACAGAGTCAGCGCAGCAATAAAAAATTCAGGATTCAAATCTCCAAAAAGCAAGAACGAAAAAGTGGTAATATCGCTAGCCCCGGCAGATTTAAAAAAGGAAGGGCCGATGTATGACCTTGGGATGGCCATCTCTTATCTCTTGGCCACGGAAGAGATTACTTTTAATCCAAGCGGCATGCTTTTTCTCGGAGAGCTGGCTTTAGATGGCGGTCTTAGACCTGTGCAAGGGGTGCTACCCCTCGTAGAAAAAGCCAGGGATGAAAATTTTCAGAGTGTTTTTGTCCCAAGAGAAAACGCCGAAGAGGCGGCTTTGATTGAAGGAATTGCTGTATATCCAGTTAGCACACTGTCAGAACTACTTGATCACTTAGATGTAAATCGCAATGGCCAGAAAATAACTGCTCAAGGGCAAACACCCATTCCCGAGTCGGCATATATAAAAACTGAAATCGGATTTGAAGATGTGAAAGGTCAGGAGAGCGCCAAGCGCGGACTTGAAATCGCTGCTGCCGGAGGACACAATGTTGCTCTTTATGGCCCTCCTGGAACAGGTAAGAGTATGCTCGCCAAAGCATTCGCTGGAATACTGCCTCCGCTTACATTTGATGAAATGCTAGAAGTAACCGGAATACATTCTATTACTGGAGCTCTTTCGGGACACCTTCTCTCGCACCCTCCCTTCCGTTCACCTCACCATACATCTTCATACGTGGCGCTTGTTGGAGGTGGAGCAATGCCGCGACCGGGAGAAGCGACCCTTGCCCATCGTGGTGTACTCTTTTTAGATGAATTTCCAGAATTTGAAAGGCGTGTGATAGAAGCACTTCGACAGCCTTTGGAAGATAGAGTCATCTCTGTTTCCCGAGCAAAAGGGACTGCGCAGTTTCCAGCAAATTTCATACTAGTAGCAGCCATGAACCCCTGCCCATGTGGAAACTTTGGCTTCAGGGGCAAGGAGTGTATTTGTTCGCCGATGCACCTCATGCGATACCAAAGAAAACTCTCAGGGCCGATCTTAGAGCGTATTGATATATGGCTGGAAGCTCCTCGCATAGATACCGAAAAGCTCTCTGATGCAAGCGTTGGGGAGACTTCAGAAACAGTGCGTAAACGCGTAACTAAAGCTCGTGAGATTCAAAAAAGAAGGCTGGGCAAGCTCTCAAGCGCAAAGACGAATGGAGAGATGTCGGTAAAAGACTTGGTGCGAATCGTAGAGCTTGGTGAAGAAGCGAAAAGCATTCTTAATGCATCCGCAGAGCGTCTCGACCTCTCTCCTCGTGTATATCATAAAGTTATAAAAGTGGCACGCACAATAGCAGACTTGGAAGAAAATCCCCATGTCCTTCCCAAACATATTTTGGAAGCAATTCAATACCGCCCTAAAAAACAATAGAAAAAAGCCGAGGTCAGACCTCGGCTTTTTTCCCTGGCAAATTATCTAGATTTGTTTCTGAACCCCGCGTACGAGATTCAAAAGCAATTCTGGATTTATGCGCGCAAATATTGTAGAAATTTCTACGAATTAAAATGGATTTTTTGCTCCGCGAATTTCAAAGTGCAAATGCATCCCTGTTGCCTTACCTGTTCTGCCCACAGAACCAATAACCTGCCCTTGTGTAACAACATCCCCTTGAGACACGTTGACTCCTAGCATGTGCGCGTAGAGAGTTTGCGTGCCATTGGTATGCTGGATTACCACGTAATTTCCATAACCACCATTCCAACCTGAACTTCTGCTGACAATTACGGTACCTGCGGCCGAAGCATAAATTGGCGTACCAGCTGGCGCTGCGATGTCTATGCCATTGTATCCGTGTATTCCCTGGCTCTTTCTTCCCGCAACTGGCCGCAAATAATATCCGACATATTCTTTTGTGCTTGAAATAGCCTGAGTGCGGACTCCAGAGCTTGTCTGTGCCACTATCTCTCCATCTGGGATAATCACAATATCTCCAATCGTAAGTTTTGTGTTAGAGGTAATGTTGTTGTATTTCATTACTTCGTCCAAATCACCCTTATAAAGTTTCGTAATTGATTGCAAGGTATCTCCTTTCTTCACGGTATGTCGAACACCAGAGACTGGGAGAATGACTAGTGTCTGACCGGGAGATATAACTGAGCCTTTTATTTCATTATTCCAGCGAATCGTATTTATAGACACTCCAAACATCCTTGCAATAGTAGAGAGCGTGTCCCCTTCGCGGACAACATATATACTAATCTGGTCAGAAGTACTGTGTTCCTTTTTGTTTTCGGCAAGTCCTCCATTCGGACCGTCCTCAGAAAGCAGAGCTGTTCCTCCGACAATTGTGATATCTCCTCCACCCAAATTAGGATTGGGGTCAAAGTTAATATTTGCCTGTAGCAAGGGCATCGTCTGAGAATTTTCAACAGAGGTCTCTTCAGCTCTTGCAGGTGAAAAGAAGCTAGATATAAAAGAGAGAAGTCCTGCAGAAACTCCGAGGGGAATACCAAACACTAAAAGAGTCACCATGATATTGGCTAGAAAATGGCCTCTATTCAACGTTTTTCGCACATTGGCCGATTTTAATCCATAACCGAAACGGCCTCCCCCCTTCCTAATAGAAATAAGCCTATAACTAATGATAATTCTGTCCTTCCGAGAAAAATATGGCTCTGTTGAGCCACATACGTTTCATTTCAGTATTTGCTAGACCCCTTCATTATACCCCCATGAATCCCTCCGTCAAAGCCGTAGTGGACAAGCTGTGGACATGGAAATCAGCTAATAAACCATAAATTGAAAGAAAAAATAAGCAATTCTCTGTCGCAAGGAACTGAATTTAAAATCTTCATTCTCTTTTTTAATTTTTCAAATTTACATTAACCGTCATGTTATAGTAGCCTCCATGCCAAACCTAAATCCCGCTCAAAAAGAGGCTGTAAACACCGTGAACGGGCCCCTTTTAATATTAGCAGGCGCCGGAGCCGGCAAAACTAAGACAATCGTAGAAAGAATTGCCAATTTGGTGAGAGGAGGAGTTAATCCAAGTTCAATACTTGCCATTACCTTCACCAACAAAGCGGCAAATGAGATGAAGGAAAGAGTGGAAAGGGCACTCAAAGAGGATGCTGTTCTTAACAAACCTATCACGATTGAAGATTTGCCATTTGTAAGCACCTTTCACTCCTTGGGCGTAACCATAATCAAAGAAAACGCTAGGCTTCTTGGATTACCAAGGTATTTTAAAATCTTTGATCAAGGTGACTCAAAACAGGCAATAAAGGAAGCTATCAAAGCCGAGGAGTTAGATCCAAAAGAATATGAACCAGGTAGATTTCTTTCAATCATTTCGCGTGAGAAAGGTAATGCCGTTGGACTCGATGAATATGAGACTACCGTTGCGGATGATTTCTTAGGATCACTGGTTGCAAAAATCTGGCGAAGATACGAAAAAATCTTGCGGGAAGAGAAAGCCTTGGATTTTGATGATTTGCTTTTTTACACCCTGCGATTACTCGAGAAAAAGGAAGTGAGAGACTCCTACCATAGGCGCTGGCAATACATACACGTAGATGAGTATCAAGACACAAACGTGGTGCAATACAAAATTGCCAATCTGCTCTCTTCAAAAGATAGGAATATATGTGTTGTCGGCGATATTGACCAAAATATTTACAGCTGGCGAGGCGCCAAACTCAAAAACATATTGGATTTTGAAAGGGATTACCCAAACGCAAAAGTGGTAATACTTGAAGAAAACTACCGTTCCACTCAAAACATCTTGCACGCCGCAAATGAGATTATTAAGAAAAACGAATTCCGCAGAGAAAAAAAACTATTCACTAGAAATCCTACTGGAGAAGCTCTGACCTTATTCGAAGGTTATGATGAAACCAGCGAAGCTGAATTTGTAGCAACAAAAGCACAAGGTTTAATCGCAGGAGGAACAGCTCCAGAGGAAATTGCCGTGCTTTATCGAGCAAATTTTCAATCACGAGCTCTGGAGGAAGCTTTTCTTGCATATGGAATAAGATATCAGATATTGGGAACAAAATTTTTCGAAAGAAAAGAGGTTAAAGATGTGTTAGCGTACATCCGACTAGCCCTTGAACCGGAGAGTCTTTCAGATCTCAAGCGCGTAATTAACGTTCCTACAAGAGGAATAGGCAAAGTGTCTCTTCTAAAGATAATGGAAGGAAAGAGCGGAGAACTGCCGAAAGCTGCAAGGGAAAGTTACGAAAAATTCCAAGATTTAATAAATAAAATCAGACACGAAATTGATACCAGGAAGACTTCAGAGGCAATAAGATTTACCATAAAGGAGAGCGGCATTGAAGAGAGCTTTTCGCAAGGAGGAGGTGAAGATGAAGAAAGGCTCTTGAACGTTAGAGAGCTTGTTACTATCGCTTCGCGATATGACTCGCGCGAAGGAACGCGTGGAATAGAAGAGTTTCTAACAAACGCCAGTCTTCAGAGCGACCAGGATGAACTCACTGAAGCTCCGGACGGAGTGAAGCTTATGACAGTTCACGCCGCCAAGGGCCTTGAATTTGACTATGTATTTATCACGGGTCTTGAAGATGGACTCTTCCCCCACGAGAGAATTGTCGCAGGTCCAAAGAATGAAGATGATGAGGAGGAGAGGAGACTTTTTTACGTTGCGCTTACCCGCGCTCGAAAAAAGATTTTTCTTTCATACTCTCAAATCAGAACACTATTCGGAAACAAGCAAGTGAATATCCCTTCGGAATTTATATATGATATCCCCGAAGAAATTATCGTCAGAGAAGAAGGCACCTACGGTCTTTTACGAAAACCGCTTTATAAAATAGACTTCTAGCATGAGGCCAAAGAAATCATTGGGACAAAATTTTCTCACGTCTGCGCAAATTGCGAGAGACATTGTAGAAGCGGGCGATGTCACGGCTGACGACATCATCCTTGAGATTGGACCGGGAAAAGGAATCCTTACGAAAGATTTACTCACTTTTGCCGGCAAAGTAGTGGCAATAGAGAAAGACAGCGAACTTGTGTCTTATCTAAATGTAAAGTTTTCAAAAGAAATATCATCAGGAAAATTGGAGATTTTGGAGAAAGATATTTTAGATTTTGACCCGAAAATTATGGGGTTCTATGAATTGGGGTACAAAGTCATTGCTAATATTCCCTACTATATAACAGGTCAGATTCTCAGGCAGTTCCTTGAAAGTGATTGCCAGCCGATAAGCATGGTTCTCATGCTTCAGAAAGAAGTAGCGGAGAGGATCATGGGCGGAAAAAAAACGCAGAAGAAGAGGAAGGAAAGTATATTATCAATCTCAGTGCAAGCATACGGTAATCCTCAAATTATCAAAACTGTAAAAGCCGGATCATTCTTTCCCAAACCCAAAGTAGACTCCGCCATCCTCCTGATTGAGGATATTTCAAAAGATTTTTTTTCAAAATTCTCAGAGGGAGATTTCTTCAAAACCCTAAAGACAGGGTTTAAAAGCAAAAGAAAAAAACTTCTCGGTAATCTCTCAGCCATCTTTGAACGCAAGCATTTAGGCGAGGTATTTCAAGCATTAGGAATCAATGAAAACACTCGCGCGGAAGATCTGCCATTATATGACTGGAAACAGCTTGTCTCAAACCTGCTAAAAAATTGAGAAGCCTGGGAAGCTAGAGCCTGTGTAAAATATGAGCCCGTCAGCGGGAAGCGCGGCACACGCCGGAGGCGCTCCTATTAGACACAAGCTGGGTACGGGCACAAACACTCCCAGATGCCAAGCGGTCGGAGGAGGAGTTATTAAAAACTGTTGATATGCGAAACGAATTGTTGCGGGAGTCAGTAGCAACGCCCGGCTCACCCACGGGAACAGAAGGGGATAGACCAGCGAATATTGGACACGCACTATTCCCGGAGTGCATGTGCATGGGGTTGATAGAAGAATATAACCGCCAAACTCTTCCCCAACTGGGGTAAGCGCGCTAGCAGTCAGTGGCAGGAGCAAGGAGACGATGGCGAAGAGGCAAAATACGTATTTCATATCAAAATTCAATAAATAAATAAATTTTTTCGTTGGAAAAACCGTAATCTGTCTTTATGATTATTGGAATGGGGATGCTTCCGTTTGAAACATTTTTTTTCATGTCAACGACTTCTGCAATACGTTCAAAATCAGAGAGCGAAAAGACCAGTATCTTGCCGTCAGAAGACGGAATATTCTTAATCATACCAATGCTTGAATAAATATGATTATTTGTCGGCGTAAAGTTCGTTCCTGTAACCATAATTTTTGAAGAAGAGGTGGAGGAGATATTAATTTTTTGCGGCTCCAACGAGGCTATAGTGGGAGGAGAGTGAGAGACCTCTGACACTGAAAAGAAACTTTCTGCATTTTCCACAAAACTAGTGCCGTTTAGGTTTTCCACCCACAAATAGTACTTCCCGTCTGAAATTGTCTCCGGCACAATGAAAACGAGCTCAGCGCCATTGGCGCTTTTAGCGCTTGCGTATAATCCACTGTTTCCAAAATAGATTTTATTCCCTTCAGAAGAGAATCCCTGTCCAAACACAGTTACGCTGTCACCTCGTCTTGCGTCGTAATGCGTGAGTCCAAGAATTTTAGGTTTCACTTGAGAAAACGAGCTGTCAAATTTCATTAGATCCTGAAAAGTGGGTTTCTCGGCAGGTAGCACTGGCACTTTTGTATCTGTGGGGGACAGAACTTGATTTGAGTTAGCTGAGGTCTTTGCAAAAAGAGTGTTTAGCTTAAGACGCGTGAGCGCGCCGACGAATCCAGTGGGTGAATTCACCCCCGCTGGGGTTAAAATATCGCCTCGATACTTTTCCTGAAAACGTAAAACGGCATTGTAAGTCAAAAAGCCGAAATAGTTGGTCTCATTTCCGGGAGAACCAGGCCCTGTATCTGCGATTTTTGTGACATTATCTGCGTTTAAGGCAATTTGAAGCTCTCTGACATCATTTCCTTCATTGCCGATTTTTAGATTGGAGAGAAAAGTGTAGGAGAAGACAGGTGAAATTAGCGACAGATAGACTAAAACAACAAAAGGAATCAGAACGATTATACCAACAAATCGCATATGCACTGATTATACTGCATATCCACAAAAGAATCCTGATTAAAGGACCTTTCTTTGGTATAATTTAGTTGAACAGCCTTGAATTTTCCTTCTCAAAAATTGTTTTACTTTTTCATTCCCATTGTAGTTGTCTTGGGAGCTTTTGTGCTAATCAAAAACAACATCTACACAGATAAGACTGACTCTGTTAAAGGATTATCTGTGGTGGAGAGTCAGGGTTCAAATATAGCGACTATGCCTGAGCCAGACAAAGATGGAGATGGACTCAAGGATTGGGAAGAGCTTATCTTCGGGACCAATCCTGAGAAAAAAGATACGGACAATGACGGTATCGCTGACAAGGAAGAATACGACAAATCGGGAAAATCCTCCATAACACAGCAATTGTTGTTCCAAAAGGACAGCAATAATTTGACGCAGTCTGCCGGCATAGAGCTATTCACTCAATACTCTTCACTGAAACAGACTGACAGCTATAACGCGACGAACGTTGATCTGCTGGCCGATAGAGTGGTGCGAGAACTTCAAGCCAATATCAAACATGATGCCTACATTGCGGGCAACTTGAGCGTATTGAATGGAGCAAATGCGGAGGCAATCAGAGCGTATGGCAACGCTCTTGCAGGAATTAGAGACATGTATTTTGAGGAGTACAAAAAAAGCCCCGTTGAGAGCCCGAGTGGCGCCGGGATAAAAGATCCAGTTTTCATTGAAGGAATGAAAAGGGTTTCCAGTATATATCTTCAAATGTCAAAGGACCTAATGGCGCTTCCTGTGCCCTATGAGATCGCAAGCACTCACCTTGATCTGGCAAATAATTATTTAAATAGTTCAATTACCCTCAATGAAACAGTAGCGGGTTCGGATCCTCTCAAGTCTGCAACAGCATTAGGCACTTATGTGAAGCTACAAGCCGAGGAATCCAATATTCTAGCTAGCGTGTCATTATACTTCCAGCAAAGTGGTATAATTTTTACGACTGATGAGGCGGGTTCCTTTTGGCAAACGCAATGAGAAAATTCAACAAACAAATTTGTAGAAAACTAATTTCCACTTTGCTACTACTTTGTTTTGTTATAACCCCAACAATCGCAGAGGCTCTTCCTGTCCCTGATATTAGTTCATTTATAGGGGATCCGACACCGCCTGTGCCGGTTTCTGATTCTGCTATCCGTCAAAAGGAGGTTGGCGGATTTAGGATATTTGGAATCAGCATTCCGGGAATATCGCTTGATTCCCTTATGATTACCATAGCTCGTGAAGCCGTGGATGTCATCTCTGACGATATAATAAACTGGATAAATGATACTGGCGGTGACCAGAAAGGACCTCTTTTTATCACGGATCCATTATCGTTCTTCACAGATATAGCCGACAATGTGGGGGGAGAGTTTATTAAAAGTGCAGGACTTGAAGCTCTCTGTTCGCCATTTAGAGTTGAGGTGAAAGCCGCTTTGACTGCAAGCTTGCAAAGATCAGCAACAAGAGACATAGACGACCGACACGAATGTACTCTAACTGATGTATCCAACAACATTGACGCTTTCGTGAATGGTAACTTTGCGGAAGGAGGATGGCCAGCTTGGTTTGAATTAACTCAACACTCAAAAAATAATCCGTACGGAGCGTTTCTGGAAGCATCCACTGATTTGGGTTTTCGCATAACAAGCGCTCAAGGAACAGCTAAGCTGGAATCAGAATGGGGGAAGGGATTTTTGAATCTACGAGACTGTGAAACACCTGCAACAGGCATTGATGGAGAAATTGCCGAAGGTTGCGCAAAGTGGGGACCGACAAAAACTCCCGGAACGGTCATAGAACAACAGCTCAACAAAACTTTTGACGCAGAGCTTGACCAGCTCAATATCGCAGACGAATTTGATGAAATATTTGGGGCTCTCATGGGCAAACTTATGGGGCAGATTCTTAACAGCAACGAAGGAGTGTTCACGAATAATGCTGTTCCATGGGCAAAAGGGGGATTGGGAAGAAATCCAAATGATGTGCAGAATCCATCAGGGACCTGCCGACCGAGCCCTACAGTAGCTATCAAAGGTGATGTGGTTACGTGGACACTTTCAACAAATGCATCTCCAAACGCCACTTTTACATGGGGAGGAGATGATTCTCCAGGAGACGATGCTCTAGGAGTGGCGGCAGACTTAACGTGGCCGACACATAGAAGCAAGAGAGCTTCGACAACTTACAACTTGCCAACCCCTCCCTCTAAAAAAGCTTGGGTGGACATAGCTGATACAGTAATGATTGGAGGAGTTCCAACTCCCAAGAATTCCCGTGTGGACTGTTCTCCTGACTTAATCGTTGCCAAATATCCTCCCATTACCGGCACGTGCATCGCCGCGGATTGGCAGACAGGCGCGCAAATCTACACTATAGACAATCTAAAGTATATGGCATGGATTATTACCAATATACAAGGAGGCTCTGGCAATTATGTCTCATACACATGGGACGGAACAGACCCGAAAGTGAATACTGGAAATGGCTCTGGAGCTGTTACAGTCGGCATTGGAAAATTGGCTGCATGGACACCATATTGGACAAGTAATCCTGGGACCCCGCTTGGTGAATTCTTCACCTTCTTCCCTTGGACATTACCTGACCCCGCTCACGCTCCAGGGCTACCGGATCCCAAAAAATTTGTTCGCTGGTATGTGCACGGCGGAACTAAGACAGCAGATGTTACGGTGATTGACGCCGACAGAGTGAACAATCCCAATGCGGTAGGCGTAATAGATTGCCCGACTGATAGAACCGTTCCATTTAGGGTTATAGAAGTGATTCCAATTCCGTAATGTTTCAGGCAAAAACACGAATGATAATCTCATTCTTCAAAAGACATAGACGACACCTCATCATCGCATCTCTTGTTGTGGTGTTTGTCGTGAGTCCTTTGGGGGTTAATTTTGCGCACGCTGGATTCTGCGATACATGGTTTGTGGGCGATGTCGTCTGCGGTGTCGCCATAAGGATTATAGGCATACCAATGGCTCTGGCCGCATTTTTTTTATGGCTTGCGGGTACTTTCTTAAACTTCGTAATTGATTACACAATAATCAATCTCAAAACAAACCTAAACATTGGAGGCATTTACACAGCATGGGGAACCATACGTGATTTAATCAACATCTCCTTTATATTTGTTCTTCTCTACACAGCTATAGGAACAATATTGGGCATAGCGAAATCTGATTGGAAAAAAGTAGTTGGTTCAGTCATCATCGCCGCAATACTTATAAATTTCAGCATGTTCTTTACAAAAGTGCTGATTGACGCATCCAACATTGTTACAGTGGCTTTTTACAATGCGATTGTTGACCCTAACGCCGGAGGGGGATTATCTGACATAGTCATGAACAAATTGGGTTTGGCTAGTCTTTATCAAATCGGTAATTCGAACATTCTAGCCGACTACAGCTTTGATAAGGCTGCAGTTATTAGCATCGGTGGAGCAATCTTTATCGGGATAGCGGCTTTCAGTTTTTTTGCAATAGCAATAATGCTGGTGCTACGTTTCATAATTTTCATGTTTTTGCTGGTGCTATCCCCGGTAGCAGTTGTAGGCTCTGTAATTCCAAACCTCGGCGAGCACTCTAAAAAATGGTGGTCAACCCTGATAAATCAGCTATTGTTTGCTCCTGTGTATTTCATACTTTTATTTATTGTGCTTTCTATTGCTGTAACACCTTCAACAGGAATAACCGCAGGCGCTGAGTTCGCCAATCTTTTTGATGGAGCTCAGAAAGGAGGGTTGGGTAGCGGAGGGGCCTTCAGTACCGTTTTCTATTACGTCGTTTTGATTGGAATGCTTTTCGGAGCTTTGACCATAGCGCAAAGCATATCAAAATCGGGAGCAAGCACAGCAAATGCTTGGGCTGGGAAAGCGGTGTTTGGAACTGCAGGTTTTGCTGGAAGAAGAACTATAGGGGCCTTGGGAAGGAAAGTGGCCCAGTCCGAAAGCCTCAAAGACGCTGAGGAAGCAGGGGGGTGGAAGGGAAAAATCGCACATTCCATGCTTGTTTCCGGGCAAAAAACGCAAAAAGCAAGCTTTGACTTTAGAGGAAGCAAACTTGGAGGAGCTATGGGAGGGGAACTTACTGGCGGATTGGGAAAAGCTGGCGGTAAGGATGGGTATGCAGGATACCTCAAAGAGAAGGCCAAGAAAAAGCAAGAGTATGCGGACTCTACAAAACCTGAGGATTATGTGATTGACGAAGCAGAAAGAGAAATGGAGGCCGCAGAAAAAAGCGGAGATGCAAATCGCATAAGCCTAGCTAGAGCAAGACTATCAAAACTAAAGGGTAATAAAGACGAGGTAGATAAGGCAAAAAAAGAAAAGGAGAGGGAAATGCAAGAAAAAATCGTCAATGACACGCAAGCTGAGAAGGCCGAGTTAGGTGATCTAAATACCACAGAAAGAGCGACTCAAAAGAAGCTTGCCGAACTAAACGCTCAACTCGCCGCAGAAACTGACTTGGCAAAAAGAGTGGCTCTCAATGCTCAAATCAGTCTTGCCACAACTGCTCTAAACGACACGAGAACAAGAAGAACAGCCGTGAGTGACGAAATTACCAGAAAAACGAAAGATATTGAAGTTGCATTCAAGCCTCAATTCGATCAACTTGATAAATCAGTAGTAAAAAGCGCCGTAGAAAGAAGGAAAATGGCTTACGCTGATTCTCTTATCCCTACAGGACCTTACAGACCGAGCCCAAATAGAGCATTCTATTTCGGCAAGGTGAAACAGTCGCATAGACAGGCTGCAGCAGCTATTAGAGATAGCGCAAGGAAAGGAAAGAAGGCTAGCGGAGAGACTCCTGAACAAATCTTCAAAAGAGTGCTGGAGGAAATGGGCGCTACCGGAACTCCACCTCCCGCAACCCCTCCTCCAGCAACTCCACCAGCAACGCCATAAACATGAATGATATTGAACAAATAATTAAGGAACAGCTGAAAATCGCACCCGCTGAGGTTCGGAAGTACCTTTCCGATGGTCAGTGGGCTAAAGCAACTGACACAGTTGCCAGTAGATACGGGCTTAGTCCCGTGCAAACAGAAGCGCTAAAAAATGAAGTCCTGTACGTATTTCTGGGAATTGAACTGCGAAGTAATCTTGTTCAAAACATTGAAAGCTCATTGGGTGTACCCAAACCCATTGCAAACGGAATATTTCAATCAGTAAGTGACAGAATGTTGAAACAATTTACGCAATTTCTTCCAACAGAGGAAGAACTCGAAGAAATATCACAAGGCGGGAAGGGGTTGATTGAAGACGCGAAAGGAAATGCGGACAATAATACAGAAACAACAAATGAAGAATCGCGGATGAAGAGCGTAAATGCTACCCCTGCTGCTACGCCAGAGGCTGAGTATAAAATGACGGAGGGAGAACCAATGATCCTTAAGGAAAAATTCGTGCCTCCCAACTTACCCACTGGCAAAGAGACTCCATTTGAGAAGAAGATTGCTTCGCAACCGTCAGATGGCGGATCTCGGATTATTAAACAGATGTATTCCTCCGGTCAGGACCCTTACCGCGAGCCACTAAACTAACATAATAATGCGCTTTCAAGTCCCACAATTCATTGAAGTAGAAGACAAGCTCTTCGGGCCATTCACTCTCAAACAATTTCTCTATTTAGCTGGAGGAGCTGGCATTATTGTTGTTTTATTCAGTATTTTGCCTAAATTCATTGCAATACTCATATCCTTGCCGATACTCATTGTCTCTCTCGCTTTAGCATTTTTCAAAGTCAACAATCGCCCATTCATTAACGCGCTGGAATCATTCTTCAAGTACACGGCTGGAGAAAAACTTTATATTTGGAAAAAAGCAACAGAACAGGGAAAGATGGGGGCGAGAAAAGTGGCGGATCCTCAAGTGCTCGTCCCCCGACTTTCTGATAGCAAGCTTAAGGACCTATCATGGAGTTTAGATGTGAAACAGGCAGCATCTACAAATAACCAACTATCAGCAGACGACGCTGAAGTGGAGAAAACGACATCAGACAACTCAAAACAATAAATCTTGTGATAAAATCATCTTACAAGTTCATTTAGTTGTTGGTAACAGTCTGTTGCCCTAGGATTATCCAAAATACAATGCCCTTAAAAGCTCGAGCAACCCAAGAATTCGTCCCCATTGATGATATCCGTGACGGAATAATCCTTATGAAGGACGGCAGTCTGCGAGCATCAGTATTGTGCACGTCACTTAACTTTTCCCTCAAATCGGAAGACGAGAAGATTGCCGTGCTTTCCCAATTTCAAGATTTTGTAAACTCCTTGGACTTTTCAATCCAAATTTTCATACAGTCCCGAAAACTTGATATTAGACCCTATTTGGCTCTTCTTGAGAATCAGAAGAAAAACCAGATGAACAGTTTGATGAAAATCCAAATACAGGAGTACATCGAGTTTGTGAGAAGTTTTACAGAAAACACTAACATAATGACAAAAAGCTTCTTTGTTGTTGTCCCATACGTGCCGGCAATTATTGAGGGCAGAGGAACAGGGATCGGCAGTTTATTGCCAAATAAAAAAACTCCCGAGCAAATAGCGGCGCAGACAGACGAGGGCTTTGAAGAGCATTTAACTCAGCTTGAACAGCGGCTTTCAGTAGTTGAACAAGGACTATCAAGATGCGGGATACGCGTGGCCAGACTGGGAACAGAAGAGATAATCGAACTTTTCTACAAGATATTTAATCCTGGAGAAACCGAGAAACCTATTCAAATGAGTGAAAAGAAATAATAAATCATATGTCAATTTTTGATTTCCTAAAAAAGAAAAACACCAGTGACAGTCTTTCTCAAATTGGCGGCGGAATCAACATTCTGCCTCATGAAATATACGAGGCAAATACCTTAGACTTAAAAGACATTATCGCTCCGTCAGCGCTCAAAATCTCTCCGAAGGAACTGAACTTGGGAGAGAAAATTGTCAGAAGCTTCTTTGTGATTTCATATCCTCGCTACTTGGGCGAAAGCTGGTTTGCTCCAATCATCAATCTCGATAGAGTCTTTGATGTTTCTATATTCATACATCCAATTGAAACTTCCAGAGTATTAAAACAATTCCAAAAAAAAGTGGCCGAGGTGCAAAGCCAGATTCACACTAGAGAAGAAAAGGGGCTTGTACGCGACCCAATGCTTGACGTGGCGTATCAAGATTTGGAGAACTTGCGTGACAATCTTCAGCAGGCGCAAGAAAAACTTTTTGATGTAGGTCTCTACATCTCTATATACGCAGACTCTGACCAGGAGCTTGACCGCATTGAATCAGAAATGAAATCAATATTGGAAGCAAAACTCGTCTATATCAAGCCTGCGCTCTTCCAACAAGAGCAGGGGTATAAGAGCATCCTGCCCCTTGGAGACGACTTGCTCTCAGTGAATTCCAAACTTAATTCGTCTCCTCTCTCAAGTTTGTTCCCCTTTATATCCTTTGACCTTACATCAAACAGTGGGATCCTTTACGGAATAAATAGACACAACTCATCACTTGTTTTGTTTGACAGATTCTCGCTAGAAAACTACAACTCTATAATCTTCGCCAAATCTGGAGCGGGAAAATCCTATGCGACAAAACTCGAAATCCTGCGCACCCTTATGTTTGACGCGGAAGTCATTGTTATAGACCCTGAAAGAGAGTATGAGTATATGGCTGAAGCTGTCGGCGGAAGATATTTCAAAATATCTCTTAATTCTGAGCATCATATTAACCCTTTTGATTTGCCACTCCCGGGAGAGGGGGAATCGACGGCAAGCGTGTTGCGTTCAAATATCGTAAACCTTGTGGGCCTCTTTCGCCTGATGATGGGAGGCCTGACAGCGGAAGAGGACGCGCTTATTGATCGCGCCATCACAGAAACATATGCTCTCAAAGATATAACCCCGGATTCTGATTTCAAAAACGTTGAACCTCCTCTGCTTTCAGACTTTGAACTAGTTCTCTCTGGACTTGAGGGAGGAGAATCTTTGGCGCAGAGACTTACAAAATACACAAAGGGGACATGGGCGGGCTTTATAAACCGTCCAACAAACATAGACATAAACAAAAAATTTGTTGTCTTCTCTTTGCGCGATATGGAAGATGAACTGAAGCCTATTGCCATGTATATCGTCACCCACTATATATGGAGCGCTATTAGGAAAGAACTCAAAAAGAGACTGCTGGTAATTGACGAGGCGTGGTGGATGATGAAATCGGAAGACACAGCATCATTTCTTCTCAATGTGGCCAAAAGAGGAAGGAAGTATTACCTTGGTCTTGCTACCATCACTCAGGACGTGGATGATTTCTTAAAATCTCCATATGGGACGCCAATTATTACAAACTCTTCACTTCAATTCCTGATGAAACAGTCACCAACAGCAATTGATCGCCTGCAGGAAGTTTTCAATCTCACCGATGAGGAGAAGTATTTGCTTCTTGAATCTGATGTCGGGGAGGGAATATTTTTTGCAGGGCTTAAACACGTGGCAATCAAAGTAATCGCGTCATACACAGAAGACCAGATTATCACATCAGACCCTTCTCAAATCTTGGCGATACAGAGAGCAAAACAGGAGATGGGAGGGGCGGAGACAGGAATTAAGAATTAGGAAGTTGGAATTAAGCGAACACACGTAAAAAATGACTGAGAATGAAAACACTCTTGATCTAAGACCACGTCGATCCACACGGACCTCACAGATTAAAAGAGAGAAGGGTTTTGACACAGTTCATTTCGAAGATTCAGCCCAACAAGAAGCTAGTTCTTATGAACCTGATAAAAGCATCATAAAAAGAGTGAGCAAAGCGCACAAGGAGGCTTCCAGAGAGTCGCGAATTAGCTTCGGCACATCTTTCCTAATGGTAGCAACCGCTCTATTTTTTGACAGTGCACAAGGTGTGTTCAATATAATTGGACTAATACCTGTAATTGGCACTGTAGTTGGGGGAACACTTAGTTTTATGATTGGCTTCTTTGCGTGGCTTACATTTTATACGTGGTTCAAAATGCATGGGATAAGTTTCATGAGACCTCAGAGAATACTTGCTCTGTGGGGTGCTGGCCTTATCGAGCTCGTCCCGTATCTAAACGCTCTCCCTGCATGGACATTTGCAGTGCTTTTCCTTATTGCTACCACAAAAATCGAAGACAAAACTGGTATAAACCCTACGAAGCTGGCGAACCCCGTTCACGGTGGAAATGTCTCCAACAATCCCTAAATTATGGTGCTATAATGTTTTAAATGAGACTTTTCAAAGACAGATTCCTGTTAGCTAAGTTTGTAATTGTCTTTGCTCTACTTGCAATTGCGGGAAGCTCTTTTGCCATTTCACTTCCCAACAATGAGATTGGCCAAACTGTGAGTATATCGGTCAGACCAGAATATCCAGGCCCTTTTGAAGATGTCTTGTTTGCATTAAGCAGTCCATCATTTGACGTAAACACGGCAGAGATTAGCTGGGTAACAAATGGCGTCTTGTCTGCAAAGGGAATTGGCTCTAAAAATTTTTCTATCCAAATGGGACCGGTAGGATCGAGGTCTCGTATTGATATTGTCATAAAGCCTCTTGGGCGAGATTCGTTTTCTAAATCTTTTGATCTGTATCCAACAAGCATAGATCTACTATGGCAAGCAAATACATACACTCCACCTTTTTTTGAAGGGAAGGCTAAACACACTACTGAAGGCGCGGTAACTGTAGTGGCAATACCGAGTTTTGCAATTAATGGAAAAATGATTCCAAAGGAGGAGCTGGTATACCAGTGGACAAATAATGGACATCCCATGAGCAATTCTTCTGGATACGGTAAATACAGTGTCACAATCAGGAACAATTTTATCAAAACGAAAGAGGAGGTGAGCGTGGGAGTTTCCACTCCGGATAAAACAATCTTCTCAACAAAAAAAACCATGATTCCCGTGGAGAAGCCGGAAATTGTTTTCTATGAGGATCACTCTCTTTATGGGACGTTATTTAACAGCGGAATAGTCCGCGAGACCACTCTTTTAGGAAAAGAAATGTCTTTTGCTGTAGCGCCATACTTTTTCGCCGTAGACGATCCGACAAATCCTCGTCTAGTTTATACATGGCTAGTCAACGGAGCGAGCGGGCAAGTGGGCGACTCCCGAGAAAAACTTACGTTTAGAAACGAATCAGAAGATTCCGGACAAACTAGAGTTGGACTTAAAATTATAGATGGAGCGCGTGTTATTTCTTTCGCGGAAAATGACTTTTTAATCGATTTTGGAAATTCTACAAATCAATGAAGACAAGTTCATTCATATTTGCCATAGTCTTACTTAGCACATTTGCATTCTCGTGTGCAGTACCAATTATTGCTCAGGGAGCTGATTACACCCCTCTTGCGCCCCTGCCCAACACGCTTAACACAACCGATAATACCACTGCGGATCTATCCACATATCTGCCTGGAATTTTTAAGCTTCTAATTGCGATTGCCGGAGGGCTTGCCGCGCTTGTTATGGTAATTGGCGGAGTTCAATATCTTTCCACAGACGCCATAAGCGGAAAGGAAGAGGGGCTGGAAAGAGTCAATAACGCTCTTGTCGGACTCTTGCTTGCAATCGCCTCCTGGCTAATTCTTAATACCATAAATCCAAGTACTTTAAATTTCAATCTCTCTTTGCAAAGAATTTCGGCGCCAACCGCGGTAACAGGGCCTCCTGACGCTGATGACGATGGGGATGGAATAATAAACTCTATAGATCAATGCCCCAATACTCCCGCCGGAGATCCCGTAAACGCTCAGGGCTGTCCATTATCAGCCGCTGTCATGTGCATGGGAGCTATTAGCGGGACAATGGTTCCTTGCAGTTGCCCTGATACAGAATGTACGGTCATTGGGTCTGCAGGGACAGGCAATTATAGTTCAATCCCGCTAAAGGCTGGGGCAGGAGACAGGGTTGCCACATCTTTGGCAGACAGACTTGTCGTCATGAATACTGGATTTTCAGCCACTGGTTTTACTTGGTATGTATCTGAAGCCTGGAAGCCAACGGTGAATCATCAGAACAACTGCCACCGTCTGGCCACATGCATAGACGCCAACATTTCAAGTCCAACAGCGGCAAACATAAAGACCTTTATTCAAAGAGCGCAACTCATGAGCAATCTCGTCGCAGTGTACGAAGTGCCAACGTTGGCAATAAAACAGCAATTGGTAAGTGCGGGAGTACCTTCCTCAAATTGCCGCGCCTCAAGTCCTGGGGTGTGCGTGGTAACCGCAATAACCGCGCCACATTTTTCAGTTTATTGTAGTTCGTGTACAAGAACCGCTCCCTAAAATGCCAAAAAAATATATCTACATACTCATAGGAATCATAATTCTCGCATTGGCCACATTACTTGTTCTTTTTTTAATGAAAAGCGATACGCCTAAGACTGGAGGCTTTTTCTCTCTCCCGTTTGGTGATGCACCAGAGGGGGGAGAGATTTCTATACCCACAAATCCTTCAAACGACACCCAGACTCCAGCCACTAATATAAACATGGGAGCTGTGCGCCAAATCAGTGCTTCTCCCGTTTCCGGCGCAACAATAATCACCAGCTCGAGCACATCTGTGATTCGCTACGTTGATAGAGGCACTGGACATGTGTTTGATTACGACATTGAATCAGGACTGAATAAAAGAGTTTCAAACACCACAATCCCCAAGGCACATGAAATTATCTGGTCGGCGGATGGCAGTTTATTTGTGATGAGACTTCTCAGCGGCTCTTTAATAAAGGACTTTTCAGCCAACTTGGTTCCTTCCGCAACATCAACCGTAGAAGGAGAACTCGATCTGACTGGAACTTATCTTGTTGGACAAAAATATTCAATTGTCGCTTCTCCCGATGGTAAGAAAATTTTCTATACAGTTCCAAACACGGGCCAAAGCGTTGTGGGGGTAATCTCTTCCTTTGATGGATCTGGTCCATCAACCATTTGGCAATTCCCCACAAAAGAATGGCGGATCGCATGGCCTACATTGGAGAATCTGTTTCTTACAACCAAAGCAAGTTCGGCGGAAAGAGGCTATTCATACTTACTGGATGCAAAAACCGGTGAAATGACCGGGGTTCTCTCTAGAATTACAGGACTCACGGCAAATCCAAGTCCAGATCTAAAATACATTCTTTATTCAGAACAAAACAAAGACAGGACCAATCTCTTCCTAATGGAACTGGCAAGTGGCCAAACTAACCCAGTGGGCCCGTCAACCTTAGCTGAAAAATGTGTCTGGAGTAAAAATGAAAGACTCACAGTCTATTGTGGAGCTTCTGGAGCGCTTCCTGCGGGTTTGCCTGACAGCTGGTACAAAGGGCTTGTCTCATTCAACGATGAAATTTGGAAAATTAATTTTGAGACAGGAGAAACGAAACTTCTAGCAAACAAAGACGCATTTGGTGCAGCCATAGACGCATACAATCTAGAAACCAGTGAGGACGGAAAGGTGCTAATATTTCAAAACAAGAAAAATCTAACACTTTGGGCGGTAATGCTAGGCATTCAATAACTTCTTTTGCTTCCTCAACACTCTTTCCTGAATCATGGCGAAGACGTTGCTTGTTACCCAGTAGAGAGCGACTACGCCGGATATTTGATACGAGATGAGAACGGTAATTACCGGAAAGACGTAGCGCATTTGGACATTTAGACTTTTTGCAAGATCATTTTGAAATGTCTTTTCTCCCGTATCTTTATGAGCTGGCACCGCAAACCTAATTTGGAAAAAACTTGAGATTCCCGCGAGAAGCGCAAGTATTATGCTTTTCTCTGTTATATCTAAAATTCCGAGAAAATTAATATTAATAGTTTCAGGTCTCTGCACGAATGAATAGAGTAAATCTGTATTTACCTCCGGAAGACCCGTCTTAATAAACACAAAATAAAGCGAGAAAACAATTGGCAGCTGTATCAAGATAACAAAGATACTTGCGAATGGGTTTATCTTTTTTTCCTTATACAGAGCCATTGTTCTTTTGGCCTGCTCCTGCTTATCCTCTTTATACTTCTCTTTAATCGCTTTTAGATCGGGCTCAATGGATTTCATCTCTATTTGAGCCACAACCGCCTTTTTGGATAGGGGGTAGAGTACAAACTTAATAATTATGGTAAATAAAATTATGATGACTCCCGCGTCAAAGAACGGAAGAACGTCCATCAAAAAAATAAAGCCGTTGTAAAGCGGCTGAAAAAAGACTGTGTGGAAGAATCCGGCCATACGAGTTATGTTACCTTAAAGGTCTCTTATCCTCAAGGCCGATCATATTTCTTTAGTAAGTTTTGTATTTCAACCTCTAAGTCAGCAAATTTTTTATGGAGAACAGGCTTCTTTGCGTGAAAAACAAGAAGGCTCCCGTCTCGAGCTGATGTAATATGTTTCCTTAGGATTGAAAAAATTCTTCGGCGAATTTTATTCCGTTCCACGGCAGTTTTTGCTATCTTCTTAGAAATAACGACGCTCGCGCGAGGAACATCATCTTTTGTTTGGAAAAATACTGAAAGAGAAAGGGAGTCGCTTCCCATGCTCTTAATCGGACGTCTCTCTTTTGGAAACATCCTTATTGAAATCTTGTTTTTTTTGGGAAGCATGCTAAACCGAGATTTTCTTCCTTCCTTTTCGGCGTCGTCTAATGAGGGTGGCTCTGCCGCCCGAAGTTTTCTTGCGTGAAAGGAAGCCGTGCGCTCGGGCTCTCTTCCTTTTTTTAGGTTGGTATGTTTGTGACATTGTGGCTCGATTATATATTAGTATTCCTTTTTTACAAGTTTTCAATTGGAAGTCAGTCGTTCACGTCAAGAGTCTTTTTGCTGTTTTCTCAACAACTTATGCACAAACTATCAACATATTTTCATGCTGATAACAAGTTCTCCGCACGATTCTCTGGTATATACTACGTTGTACAAGAAAATCATGGATACTCAGCAACTTTGGAACAGCGTACTGGTGGAAATGGAGCTTGCGGTGTCAAAGGCAAGTTTTCACACTTGGTTTAAAGATACCTTTATTTTGAGACATGAGGACGGAATGGTTTATCTTTCAGTCCCCAACGCCTTTGTAAAGGAATGGCTCCATAATAAATACCATAACTCTATACTTCACCATCTGCGCGAACTTACTCAAAACATACACTCCATTGAATATGTCGTTTCCAAAGATGACGGGAGGCCGAAAGAAGCTCCAAAGACCCAAGAAAACATCTTCCTTGCCTCCGCAAATAGAGAGTTGCCGCTCTCGGAGGTTTACATCAATAAAGAGGACAATTTAAACCCTCGCTACACGTTTGAAAATTTCGTCATCGGCCCTTTCAATGAGCTGGCTCATGCCGCTTCTCAAGCGATTATAAAAAGTCCAGGCATCCTTTATAACCCTCTTTTCATTTATGGAAACACTGGTCATGGAAAGACTCACCTTATTCAAGCGATCGGGAATCACATAAAAAATCAGTCAAGAGAAAAGCGGGTTCTTTATATTACATCTGAAAGATTTGCATCAGACATTGTGGGGGCTCTACAAACTGGCAAAATCAATCAAGTGAAGGATAAGTATCGAAAGTATGATGTGTTGATTATGGACGATATACAATTCCTCTCCAACAAAGAGAAGACCCAAGAGGAACTGTTTCATCTATTTAACACGCTTTATGACAACAACAAGCAGATTATCTTCTCCTCCGATAAGCACCCCAACTTAATTCCTTCAATTGAGGACAGGCTTAAAGGCAGATTCGCCGCTGGAATGACAGTGGACATCTCTGCCCCAGACAGAGAATCCCGCGCCACGATTCTTTCATCCAAAGCAAGAACAAGCAAAGTCCCTCTTGAAGACGATATTATTGATTTCTTGGCAGAAACTATAAACGGCAATATCCGAGATTTGGAAGGCGCCCTTAACATTGTAGTTTGCCAAATGCAGCTCAAAGGAAGGCCTCTCTCAATAAATGAGGTCAGGAATTGCATTAAAACAAGCGCCAAGCCTAAGAAGTCTGTATCTATTAAGGAGGTGGTCAAAATTATCGCGGATTTTTACAGAATTGAAGAAATAAATATCTATGAAAAAACACGCAGAAAGGAGATCATAAAACCTAGGCAGGTCGCGATGTATATATTGCGAGAAGATTTCGCCATCTCTTATCCATCTATCGGACAAAAACTTGGAGGACGCGACCACACTACAGTTATTCATTCATGCGAAAAAATCAAAAATGATATAAAAAGCGACAACGAATTGGTTCAGGAGATTGAGCAGTTGCGTTCAATGCTTGTGTAAAAACTGGGGAAAGTTTGTTAACAATAGGCAAAAACTTTTGGGGGAAGAATAAAAAACATTGTAGTTATAAACAAAGCGTATGTCTTATCCACAAACATCTCCCCATAGAAAAAACGAAAAAAGTGTTTGTTTAAAACGTGTTTATTAATAATCGTAGTTTTACACAGGACTAATCATAATAATAGATTTATATGAAGATAGAATGTATAAAAGAAAAGATTGTAAGTGCGATTGTGACGGCGGATAAAGCCACTGGAAAAAACCCAACACTTCCAATCCTTTCATCAATCTATCTTGAAGCCTCGCAGAATTCGCTGTTAATCAGGGCAACAAACCTAGATGTAGGTATTGAACTTATTGTGCCTGTCAAAGTGGTAGAAAAAGGAAACGTGGTTGTGCAGGGTGCGGTGTTGGCAAACCTCTTGATTAATCTGAAAGACGAAAAAGTTGTATTAGAGACCGTAGAAAGCGGTTTTGCGGTAACAACGAAGAGCACAGGGGCGATCATCAAAACTTTTCCTGCGGACGACTTTCCGACAATACCCAAGATCGAGGAGGGCAAAAAGGCTATTATAGAGTCAAATGCGTTTCTCTCCGGCCTAGAGGCTGTTTCTTATGCGGCAGCCGTTACGAGCGTTAAACCAGAGCTTTCCAGTGTCTATATACACGCTGATGGAGAGGAACTGGTGTTTGTCGCTACCGACTCCTTTCGACTCGGAGAAAAAAGGGTGCTTGCAAAAAAGACAAGAGATTTTGAGGGAGTTCTTATCCCCCTAAAAAACATATCAGAGATTACCAGATTCCTGGGGGCAGGCAGGCAGGATATAGAGGTTGTTTTTGGCGCGGGGCAGATTTCTTTCAGCAAAGATGGAGCATATCTTGTCTCAAGAGTGATTGACGGTATTTTTCCAGACTATAAACAGATTATTCCAAAGGAATTCAAAACAGAAGCAACCCTGTTAAAACAAGACTTTGTCGAAGCTCTCAAGCTGGCGCATGTTTTTTCAGACGCATTTAACCAAGTTACTTTACGGCTTGTACCCGGAGAGAAACTCTTTGAAATAATGACAAAAAACAGCAATCTCGGAGAGAATCACAGCACTCTTGATGCTGTCTTGAAAGGAGAAGATTTGGAGCTTTCATTTAATTATAAGTATTTGGTAGATTGTTTCCAATCAATAGAAAGTGACAGTCTGTCCCTTGCATTTCAAGGTCCGGGGAAACCAATGCTTATAAAAGGAGTTTCAGACAAGACGTTTCTTGCAATTGTAATGCCGATGAATAAATAAAGTGGATGAATCTATTAGCTTCTTATTTTCAAAAAATACGCTCTTTACTCAAGGACAAAGCTTTTGAAAAAAGCGTAGTCACCGCTGGTGTAAAAGAAATTATCAAAATAGATATACCGGAAGATTGTTTTCGGGTTACGGACGAGGGTGTGGTATATGTCAAAGGCTCTTCTTCTCTGAAAAATGCTTTGTTCTTGAAAAAAAAAGAGATTAAAACTTTTTGTGAAAGAAACGGAGTGAGAATTATTGATTTTCGATAAAAATGATGGTCACTGCCTGTCCCCGGTTATAGACTGAGTCAGTAACAACTGCTCTCAGTTGGTTTTCTCCCGGATTGAAACCTGTTTCATCAGGCACGAACGAGAACGAAAAAGGGGTTTGCAAGGATTCTCCCAGATATTTATCATTTAAAAAATATTCCACTTTTTTTATTGAAGTTTTTGCGGAGACAAAGGGGGTGATAGAGACAGAGTCTCCTGATTTATAGGAAGAGGGAAGATTCAATTTTATATTGGGAGCGTTGCTTATTGTGTGCACATCATCAAAGCCGGAAAGAATATTGGGAATGGCTGGAGGAACAAAATTATTCTGGCTTGCCCATCTCGCCACGCCGTATTCCCAATTCCTATATTGCGGGTCACTTTCAGGGTTCGCTGGGATATCGCCTCGCGGATCTTCTTTGCGTACCCAATGAAGGATGGAATGCGCTCCTCCAGAAACGTACTCTTGCGTTGTTTCCTTAGGTGTAAATTCCGTCGCCCTCTTCCCTGAAACTGAGTCAATAAGGTAAGACACTCCGCCTTGCCACTTTCCTCGCAGTACAGGCTTAAGAGAAAAAGAATCATCGCTGGGAGGAGCCGGAAATGATTCAGCTGGGACTGAGGCCAATATCTCGTCCATGAAAGCTCGCCACATTGGGGCAACAATGAAACCAGCTACTTTCTTCTCCATTGGGGTATTGTCGTTGTTACCCGCCCAGGCGCCCAAAACGACAGAAGGAGTATATCCAATAATCCAAGCGTCCTTGTAATCGTTAGTCGTTCCAGTTTTCACCGAGACGTCTCTTTGAGGAAAGTGAAGGTAAGATGTTTGCCCGAAAGCCGGTGCGCGAGCCGTATTGTCAGAGAGAATATCTGATATTTTCAAGGCGGAGTCGCGTAACAGCGCTTCAACCGGAGAGGCTTTCCACTCCTCAAGGATTTCACCTTTGTTATTTTTTATTTCAAGAATTGCGAAACTTGGATTGCGAACTCCTTCATTTGCAAAAACTCCATACGCGCTTGTCATTTCAAGGAGAGATACCTCGCCCCCTCCCAAAACCAGCGTGAGCCCATATTGATTGGCGTCTCCCAAGCTTTCAATACCCATGCGTTCTGCCAACCGGATTGAGTTTGGCACTCCTGCGAGATAAAGCACTTTTACAGACGGTATGTTGATTGATTGAGCCAAGGCCTCTCTTAGTGTCAGAGGTCCCCGATATTTGGAGTCATAATTTTCGGGGGAGTAGCATCCATTACTACTCGTTGTATCGTCTGGGGCGCAGCGCGCTGCAAACTGTGTTTTAACGTCAAAAACCACTGTTTCCGGGGTGTAGCCCTTATTGAAGGCTTCTGCATACACAAAAGGCTTGAACGTGGATCCTGGCTGTCTGTGAGCTGTTGCAATGTTAAAATTGCCGTCAATGTCGGCGTCAAAGTAATCTCTTGAGCCTATCATGGCAAGTATTCCTCCTGTTTTAGGATCTATAGCCACGAAAGCGGCATTCTCCGCGTTAAACGTTTTTTCATTTTCCACGGCATATTTTTTCACTATTTCTTCTCCCTTTTTTTGAATATTGTAATCAAGTGAAGTTTTTACCCTAAGCCCCCCGTTTCTGACTATTTCTTCACCGTATTTTTTCTCAAGCTCCTCTATTACGTAAAATACAAAATGAGGAGCTCGAATGTTTTCAGTAGCCCGCGGAAGAAACGTCACCTTTTCGGAAATTGCTGTTTCATGTTCCTCCTTTGAAATAAAATTATTCGCAAGCATTTCCCTCAAGACCAAGTTCTTCCGGGATTCAAGCCTATCCAAATTTCTTCCATAAGGTGAGTAAAAACTTGGGGCTTTAAGCATTGCCGCCAGATATGCCGACTCTGCCAAAGTAATGTCTCTAGCGCTTTTCCCATAATAGGACTGGCTGGCTTCTTCAACCCCGTATATGGCGCCACCGTAGGGCATTTCATTTAAATATAGCGCCAAAATTTCGTCTTTTGTTAAAATTTTCTCAAGTTTAAGAGCCAATACCCACTCTTTTATTTTTCTGGACACAAGCTTCTCGGAGCTGAGCAGAGAGTTTTTTACAACCTGTTGGGTCAAAGTTGATCCTCCTTGGCTGTACTCAAGTGACAGAATATTGGCAATAATCGCTCTCAAAATAGCGCGTGGCTTGATGCCGCTATGCTCGTAGAATTCCTTATCTTCAATCGCGATTGTGGCATTCTTTGCGTAGCGAGAAATTTCTTCAAAGGGAATAACCGTCCGTTTTGTCTCCTGATTAACATCATAAAGCAGAAGCTCGCCGGTTTTGTCGTAGATTTTTGTTGACTCAATGACCCTCCTTTCGCTGAACGTGTCGAGAGTTGGGATTTTGAAAGTGGAAATCCAGACAAAAAATAATCCCAATGCGAATATAGCGACTATAAATACAAGCAAAAGCTTGTTTCTTAGCGCTTTTTTGCTTCTAACTCTCGATGTTTTGCCTTTAAGTTTTCCAATGAGGCTACGCATGTAAAGGCCATAATATCATAAAACCGAAGATCGCTTTATCTAACAATAAAGCACGCGCTTTAAAAAGCGCGTGCTTTATTCAAACTTCGTTATGCTGCAGCGTCGTCTGAGACCAAGTCGTCGTCCTCAACAACTTCACCCAGTTCATCGTCCTCCTCATCTTCAAGATCGTCATCAAGAGGAACGCCGGTTGTTAAGTCATCGCTCATTACATTATCATCACTCATTTTTTGCAAAATTATCTTTTTAAACGATGCTTGCAAGGCAAGGCACCTTTTGAACTTCCTATTTGTACCAAATCTCTTTTCCTTTGCAAGTGCTACAAAGTGGGGTTGTGGATAGCACTAAACTGAAAAGGTCGCGCTAGCAGTCAAGGCCGCGGCAATCGCATCGTACTCATCGTCTTCGCGGACTTTCTGAGCGATAGAAATAAGCTTTGGAAGCATCGCCATCATTTGTTTCTTGTCCGCTCTGCCATATCCAGTTATTGCCGTTTTTATTTGGAGAGGAGTAAACTCCCGTATTTCCATGTCTGCGCAGGACGCGACATAAAGAAGCGTTCCTCGCGCCTCGGAAACTTTCATGGCGGTCTTTTGATTTTCATTAAAAAAAAGTTTTTCAATAGACAAGATCGATGGCTTATAAACTTTAATTACTTTCTCGATCTCCTTTCCAAGCTGGGATAATCTTTTGTGATGCTCTAAATCTTTTTTTGTAGTAATGCAATCTGAAAAAAGCAATACTTCTCTTCCTTGATGATTTTTTTCTATCACCGCAACTCCTATTTTTTCATACCCCGGGTCAATGCCTAAGATTCGAAAAGTGGCTTTAGGTTTTAGGTTTGGGGTATGAAGACGCATTCCATTTGTATATTAGTGTTGCTACTCGGCATTAGTATAGACTTCTTGCACTTCATCATTTTCCTCAAGCTCATCTACGAGGGCAGAGAGCTTCTCCGCGTCTTCTTCGGAGACACCAACTGTATTTCTAGGAACCCATCCTTCATGTGTTTTTTCAAAAGCCCACGTTGCGGATCCAATACCTGCTAGGGCAAGACCGTGTCTTGAAAGGATAAATTTAATCTCTTGCGCCGCTTTATTTCGGTTGCCAGTCAAAGCTTCTATGATTATCGCTACTCCGCCCGGACCGTATGCTTCATAGACAATACTTTCCAAATTTTCAGCAGTTTCGTTGGCTTTTTTTACGGCACGTTCAATGTTGTCCACGGGAACATTTGCTGCCCTCGCTCTTTCAATCGCAGATTTAAGGGATGGTGAAGAAGGATTTCCTTGAGCCATTTTCGCCTCTACTGAAATCATTCGCAAGAGCTTGCCAAAAATTTTGCTTTTTTGGGCATCAGTTTTCTCTTTTTGTCGTTTTATCTTTGACCACTTGTTATGTCCCGACATTTTTTTAGATTAGTTTTTCTTGTAAATTTGCTGGGAGTTTCTTTTTCAAATGTTTATATCCACGTTCCGTGGCCACTCGCCCTCTCTGGGTACGCTCAAGAAAGCCAATCTGAAGCAGGTATGGCTCGTTGAATTCCTCCAAGGTCTCCTCTTCTTCAGAAAGAGAAGCGGCCAGGGTATTGAGTCCCACTGGACCGCCTGTAAATTTATCAATGATAGTTTCAATTACCGCTCTATCTGAGGCTCCGAGACCCATTTCATCTACTCCAAGGAGGGTAAGAGCTTCATTCACCGTCTCTAAAGTAAAATGTTTCCTATGAACTTGGGCGTAGTCACGCACTCTCTTCAAAAGATAATTGGCGGTACGGGGAGTGAACCTGCTTCTCTTTGCGATTTCTTGAATGGCATCCATATCCACGTTCACCCCAAGTATTTCTGCTGACCTTTTTAGTATTTTCTCAATCTCCTCTTTTGTATAAAATTCCAGTCGAAACACACCCCCCGAGAATCTTGAACGAAGAGGGGACGAAACAGAGCCTACTTTTGTTGTGGCTGCTATGAGAGTAAATGGTGGAAGTTCGAGCTGAATGGTGCGAGCTGAAGGTCCTTTGCCGATAATAATGTCTAAATGTCCTGATTCCATAGCCGGATAAAGAATTTCTTCCACCGCTTTATTAAGACGATGTATCTCATCAATGAAAAGAATGTCGCCCGCAGATAGATTCGTAAGTACCGAAGCCAAATCACCCACACGTTCAATCGCCGGGCCGGAGGTTGACTTCATTTGAGCAGAAGTTTCTTTGGCAATTAAGTGGGCGAGAGTGGTCTTGCCCAAACCTGGAGGTCCGTAGAAGAGAATGTGTTCTGGAGGATGATTTCTTTCCTGCGCGGCGGAGATTAGGATGTTGAGATTATTTTTTATGCCTTCCTGTCCGACGTATTCATCCCAACGGGAAGGACGAAGAGTTTGGTCAAGGAAACCCAGATCCTTTCCTTCCTTGCCATCCGCGATATCAACTTTCTTTTTCTGATCCTTTTTTGTCGCCATTTTTTAATTATACTCAAATTGTGGGATTTTATGCTTTAAACATTATATCTCAAATCAGCTGAGGCTGGGTTGACAAAAAATTTTTAATATGCTAAACTGCCGGCATCACTGGAAATGGCCTGAAAAGGCGTTTCAGAGTTCCGTCCCAGCACTCTCCTATAGATGCTGGGATATTACATCCAGAATATAAATCTCTAAGCAACGAGGCTCCGGCCTACTTAAGCGTTTACTCGAGGACGTCCTGGTCTGGCTTGCCAACGCTGGGACGCCCCTTAGAATACTCGCTTGGCTTTTTGTACGACTACTTAAAGTGTTGCTTAGAGATTTATGCTCTGGATACTTTCTTTGCCGAAAGCAATCCTGATTCCCATTATTCACAAATCGCGGGCAAGTGTAAGTGGAAAAATCTTTCGGATACACAAAGCCAATGTTGTAAAGCTAAGTCAAAACTCCAAGTCTTACTCCTCTTTGTCTAAGTCCACCACTCTGCCGAGTTCTGCGATAGAAGTAAGGCCTTGAAGCACCTTTATTACGCCATCTTGCTTGAGTGTAAGATTTTTTTGAGGAGTAGCAGCTTTTCTGATCTCTCTTTCGCTTGGATTTGCCAATATTATTTTCTCAACTTCCTCATCCGAGAATATCGCTTCAAATATTCCTGTTCGTCCCATAAAACCGGTTGAATCGCATTCCTTGCATCCAGGCGCCTCCCAAATTTTTTCTTTTTGAATTCCATTGAGATACTCTGGGTCGAGCACATTTGCAAGAGTGTCATCAATCAATTTTCTTTCTGTCTCGTCCGGCACTTTTTCTTGTTTACAGTGAGGGCAAAGAGTTCGTATGAGTCTTTGCGCGATAGAAATATTCACAGCAGATGTAATAACCTTCGGATTTACTCCTAGATCAATAAGCCTGGGAAATGTACCCGCGGCATTATTGGTGTGCAATGTTGAAAGAACAAGGTGTCCGGTGAGAGCCGCATTCACTGCTACCTCTGCAGTTTCTTCGTCACGAATTTCTCCCACCAAGATTACGTCCGGATCCTGACGCAAAGCGGAGCGCAGACCCGAGGCGAATGTGTATTCTTTGTCGGGGTCTGTCTGGGTTTGTACGATTCCCGGGAGATGATATTCAATCGGATTTTCAATGGTAATTATTTTTACTTCAGGGCTGTGAATTTTTTTCAAAAATGAATAGAGGGTGGTGGTCTTACCGGAGCCGGTCGGGCCTGTTACAAGTATCATGCCGTTTGGTTTTTTAATTTCTCTCAGGAAAAGAGCAAAAAGTTTAGGGTGAATTCCGCGTTCTTCCAGGGCAACTGAAGTCGCGTTTGGATTAAGCACTCTAAGCACCACCGACTCGCTATAAGAACCTGGAAGTATTGATGTTCGAACTTCCACATCTCCATCTGGAAGTTTTATTGAAAAACGGCCGTCCTGCGCGCCTGTGAGATTTAGCTTGAGCTCGGATATGAGCTTGATACGAGAGAGGAGAAGTTTATAGGTTTCCAAATCAAAAGTAAGAATATCGGTAAGCACTCCATCAAGGCGATATCTAAGTCGGACATAATCTTCTTCAGGCTCAAGATGAATATCAGAAGCTTTTCTCGCAAGACCTCCTGCTAAAATGATTTCTAGAATTCGTGATATTCGATAACTCTTCTTCATCCCTAAAATCTCCTCAATCTCGTGTCGGATTTCTTCCAAGCTTGTTATTTTTCCCAAGAGCTCAACAATCTCTTCATTTGAAATATCCAGCGCCCCGCTTTTTGTCTCAAAGGAGTATGAAAGATCTTTATATCTGTCCCATACTTTATTGAGGCTTGCATGAGAGACCATATATACGGTAGGAATATAGTTTCTTTTTTTGAGATCCTCGATTACTTCCACAGTTTTTTCGTTTTCAGGCGCAAGAACAGCTATGTCAATGCGCTTGTCTATAATATTAAACACAGCCATGCTGGCCTCTCGAGCATCGGCCTCTTTAATCACGCGCAAAGCGTCAATGTTTATTGGCACGACAGAGAGGTCTAGATAACTAATCCCGTATTTAGCCGAAAGGGTGGAGGCGAGCTCCTCCTCCTCACGTTTTTTGAGTTCCTCTAATCTTTTTTCCTGTTTGTCTTCGTTGAATTGAACTGTCATTTGTGTCGTCATTTTAGCACTAAGTAGAGCCATAAAAAAGAGAAGTTTAAACTTGACTTTTATATATGAAATATGATATAATGTTGTTAGTTAAGAAAACACAAACAATCTGAGCCAAGGAGGCTCTATGTACCGGTTTCGCCAGTTCTTTCTCTCCCTTCTCGCCGTGCTGGCTTTCTCCGGCTGTTACCAGACAAAGGTAAGGTTGGACCAGCCGGTAACGGTGGGAATCCCTGGGAAGGTGTATCAGGCGACGACGGCGGAGGTGTCCGTTGACGTGGTCAACAACTCGGGGATGATGGGGGACATTCTTGTCGGTGAGACTTTTATAGACAGTCTCGGCGCCGGGGATGTACGCAATGTCGGTTTCTATTGCAACGGGATGGTTGTCTGGTTGCAACAGAACCGACGGTTCCAACACCGTGGAAGCTACAACGTGTTCGTCCGCTTCAAACCACGAGACAACACTTACGAGACTCTCTCACGGTCAGTAAGCGTCAATTGTGGAACAAGGCGGACAATGGAGTTCAACGTTCGCTTTCTGAGGCCTATCCGTACACAGAGGTAGGCTAGTGAACGGTGGAGCGCGCAATGCTTGCATTGCGCGCTCTTTCTTTTTTGTACTAAAACACTAGAATGGGCGCATGAAGACCACCTCTAAATCACTCTTGGAGACAGAGAGATTTGTTTCTAGAGTTTTGAATCAAATCAAGCCGTCTCGCGGTAACTCAGCCGCAATTTTGGCTCTTTCTGGAAATCTCGGTTCAGGCAAAACAGCTTTTACCAAAATTCTCGCGAAAAAACTCAAAATTACGGAAACAGTGAACAGCCCCACTTTCGTGATTATGAAAAAATACTTGACTCACGATTCCGTTTTTAAAACGCTCATTCACATTGATGCTTATAGACTTGATAGCCCCCAAGAGCTTGAAAAACTGGGGTGGCTAGAACTTCTCTCCAACCCAAAAAATTTAATCGTAGTAGAATGGGCGGAGAAAATTGTGGAGATATTACCGGATACTGCATTGTGGATTTGCTTTGAATTTGTGAATGAAAACACGCGGAAACTAGAATTAAGAATTAAAAATTAGGAATCAAGATTGGAATTACGCGCACAGCCTAATCCCAGACAACATGCCTAACAAGACTGCAAAAAAGGATAAGACTTCCAATAGTCGCAAACAAGGTGCGACACTGGTATTGCTCGACGCTCATGCCATTCTCCACCGCGCTTATCACGCGCTTCCCGATTTTTCGACAGCAAAGGGAGAGCCCACAGGAGCTCTTTACGGCCTCTCTGCAATGCTTATAAAAATAATTTCGGAACTTAAACCAGACTATATTGCCGCGGCTTTTGATTTGCCAGGACCCACATATAGGCACGAGGCCTATGAGGCGTATAAGGCGAAAAGAAAAAAGATGGAGGATGACTTGGCGGTGCAGATAAATCGTTCGCATGATGTCTTTAGCGCTTTTTCAATTCCCCAATATTCAGTTCCAGGCTTTGAGGCGGATGATATTTTGGGAACCCTTGTAGACAAAGTAAAAGATATCAAAATCATTATTGCGTCCGGCGATATGGACACTCTCCAACTCATTGATGATGATAGGGTCAGGGTCTATACCTTAAAAAAGGGAATTAATGACACGATTTTGTACAACGAGGCTGTGGTAAAAGAGAGATTCGGTTTCCCCCCTAACCTTTTGCCTGATTACAAGGGGCTTCGGGGAGACCCGTCGGACAATATTGTTGGAGTAAAGGGCATAGGCGAAAAAACGGCAACAACTCTCATTACTACATTCGGTACAATTGAAAATTTATATAAAGAACTTAAGAAAAGCCCTCAGAAGTTTAAAGATGCGGGTCTTAGCGATAGAATCATCAGTTTACTTAAAGAAAACGAAGAGGAAGCGATTTTTTCTAAAATGTTAGCAACAATTAGAAGAGACGCGCCCATTGAATTCTATCTGCCAGAAAAGACCTGGAAAGACGGGTTTGATATGGAAAAAGCAGAAAGGGCCTTTCGTGAACTTGAGTTTCGTACCCTAGGCAATCGTCTGAAGGAAGTATTGAACAAAAGTCGTCAACCAACGGTAGACAATCCGCAAGTAACAGATGCTAGACAAGGAGAGGAGAAGACAGGGCAATTAACCTTCGTACAAGCAGACGACCACATGCCAAGTCAGGCCGAAGTGGAGGAAGTCGGGCTTGCTCTCTGGATAATAAACTCCAATCTCACGAACCCAACTCTTGATGATATTTTGCAATTTGGGCAGACTAAGGATTTTGTGAAAGCGAAGGAAATAATTCTATCGGAAATAAAAAAAAGGGAACTTGCGTTTGTGTATGAAGAAATAGAAAAACCCCTCATCCCTATCATAAAAAAAATGGAAGAGAGAGGCGTGAGGATTGATAAGGAGAAACTTGCCGAGCTTTCTAAGACTTATCACAAGGAGCTTGATCGACTGGAAAAAGAGATTTGGAAATATGCCGATGAAGAGTTTAATGTTTCTTCTCCAAAACAAGTAGGGGAGATTTTGTTTGTAAAAATGGGTCTTTCTGTCAAAAACCAGAAGAAAACATCAACTGGACTCAAATCAACTCGCGAATCAGAGCTAGAAAAAATGAGAGATCTTCATCCAATCATTGGCAAAATCCTTGAACACAGGGAACTTGCGAAGCTTCTGTCTACTTACATAGACAACATCCCAACTCTTCTAGATAAAAATAACAGACTTCACACTAGTTTGCGTCAAACAGGTTCAACAACTGGAAGGATGTCTTCAACAAATCCAAATTTACAAAACATTCCTGTAAAGACAGAATTAGGAAGAAATATTAGACATGCCTTTGTTGCTGAAGACGGCTTCTCTCTTGCCTCGATTGATTATTCTCAGATTGAACTTAGGATAGCGGCGATTCTTTCTGAAGATCCAAAGTTTCTTGATATCTTTCATAAAGAAGAAGATGTGCATAGAGCGGTGGCGTCTTATGTGTTCAATGTGCCGATTGAGAAAGTCGATAAGAGTATGAGAAATAAAGCCAAGACCATAAACTTTGGAATTCTCTACGGCATGGGAGTAAATGCCTTGAGGCAGAATTTAGGGGGGACACGGGAAGAGGCGCAAACTTTTTATAATGAATATTTCAAAAGGTTTACCGGACTTGCCGCATATCTTGAAGAGGTAAAATCAAATGCGGCAAAGAAAGGCTACACCGAAACCCTTTTCGGTCGAAGACGATATTTTGAAGGGATCAAATCCAAGATTCCCTACATCCGTGCCGGAGCAGAAAGAATGGCCATTAACGCTCCCATTCAAGGCACGGCGGCAGATGTTATGAAGCTTGCTATGAAGGAAATTGCAAACTGGATTGAAAAAGAAAAAATAGGTGACGATGTCCACATGATTCTTCAGGTGCATGATGAATTGCTGTTTGAAATCAGGAAAGGGAAAGAGGAAGAAATTGCCCCTAAGCTCAAAGAAATTATGGAAAACGTCATGCCGAAAGAGAAATCAAAAGGCGTAGTTTGTCGCGCGCATATGGCTGTGGGGCCGTCTTGGGGAGATATGGAAGAAATTTCTTAATAAACATGATATATCTCATCTATGGTTCAAATTTCACGAGAACTCGTGAAAAAATGCGCGAGATCTTAGCCACTCAACTAAAGAAGGATCCAGATGCTTCATATTTTAGATTCGAGATAGATACCTGGGAACCAAGCAGACTGGAGGAACTTATAGCGAGCAAGGGACTATTTCAGAAGAAATTGGTAGTCATTTTAGATAATCTTTTGGCGGACAAAGAGGTTTCAAAAGAAATCTTGGAAAACATCAAGTCTTTGGCAGAATCAGAAAACATTTTTGTATTTATTGAATCTACTCTCACGAAAGAAGTTATAAAAAAAATGGAAAGGGTGGCTCTGAAAGTCCAATGTTTTGATGACGAAGAAGTAGCAGAGAAAGAGGAGAAATTTAAAATTTTCACACTTGCGGACGCTTTTGGAGCAAAGGACAAGAAAAAGCTCTGGATTCTCTATCAAAAAGCGCTGCGCTCATATATAGCGCACGAGCAAATTCATGGAATACTATTTTGGCAAGTGAAAGCAATGCTCATGTCTCTTCAGGCAAAAAGTGCGAAAGAGTCAGGGCTTAACCCGTATGTGTATTCAAAATCTCTCAGATTTGCAAAGAACTACACCGAAGATGAGCTTAAAAAACTCTCCACAGAACTCGTGCGAACTTATCATGAGTCCCGCAGAGGCATTATTGACTTTGAAAGCGCTTTGGAGAGATTTGTATTATCTATATAAGCTTGTGCTTGTGGTCGGATTATTGTGGCCACGAATAATTTTGGCTTCGTCAAACCAAAATTTTCTCGGCCCCACCTCGTCTGTTTTGTGCGCCCAGTAGGAATCGAACCTACGACCGTCTCCTTAAAAGGGAGCTGCTCTACCGACTGAGCTATGGGCGCATACTTTATCTTTCTAACATACCTCTGATTTCTACCAAATGAGCTTGGGACGCACTAAAAGCACGATAATTTGTAACACAAAATACTATGAACGGCAATGACAATTAAAGGGGCAAGTCTAGTGAGAATGCTCCAGCGCCTGTAAATAAAAGGGAGAGTGCGATAGCAAAAATGAATACGTAGAATACAATATCGCGTTTCACTAATGCGCTCTCCTTCTGTTCCGCAAAGAGTTCAATGAATGCAAGTATCGCAAGCACAAGAGCCGCAATCTGCGTGTAAAATCCCAAAATAAGCATGACTCCAGAGACAATCTCCACGAACCCAAGAGCCTTTACCAATTCGCTCCTGTGTTTGAATCCAAAAGCTTCCATGAAGATCCTCCATCTGGGGAGCTCACTTTTAAATTTAAGATATCCTACATTGAGGATGATAAATCCTAGTACTACTCTCAAGATGAGCGGAGCCAAATGCTCCAAAACTAAAAGGTCCGGAAATGGATTGAGTATTGGAAGGCCGTTTAACATGCAAACATTTTAACACAATTTGCGGATAGACCCAGTGGTGGATTTTGGTATAAGCAAAATTCACTACTGGTAGACATGCATCCCGCAAGATGTAGGATAAAGAAAAATGATAGAAAAAAAAGGGAATAGCAGTAGAAAGGCGGTGGTGATACTCCATAACATTAGGAGTGTACACAATGTTGGTTCAATATTCCGCACGTCAGATGCGGCTGGGGTTGGCAAGCTCTATCTTACAGGCTACACTCCACTGCCTATTGATCGTTTTGGCAGGACAGTGAAGGAGATTGCTAAAACAGCTCTGGGGGCAGAAAAGTTTGTCTCTTGGGAGCATTGCACTTCAGTCTCCAGGTTGATTACCGAGCTAAAGGACAAAGATTTCCAGATTATTGCAATAGAACAATCAAATAAATCTAAGGATTACAAAAAAATAAGAATCAAAAAGAAAATGGCATTTATCATTGGCAACGAAGTAAACGGTTTGCCTCAATCAATACTGAGTAAGACAGATCTAATTGCTGAAATCCCCATGAAAGGGGAAAAGGAGTCTCTAAATGTCTCTGTTGCTTTTGGAATTGCTCTATACAGAATCCTCGGTATTTAAAGAAAGCTTTTTGGTGATGATTTTTCTTGCTATGAAATAGATTATTACAGTGGCAATAGCCAATGAGCTCATTGCAAGTATAATTTCTTGCAATGTGTTTTCAAGATCTGGCAGGCTGCTTTTTAGCGCTTTTGCCAAAATTGCAATAATTACAATCCAAAGAGCTCCTACAAGCGCATTAACTACTATAAACGGCCATAAACCCAATTTCTTGGCTCCATATAGCGCTCGAACAGGCGTACGCAGGCCAACAATAAATTTGGAGTAAAAAAGTGCCTTAAGAGAATGCTTCGCAAAAAAATCGGAAAATATTGAGTACTTTTCTTTGATTGTGGGAATCTTCAATTTGCCAAAAATCTTTCCGGCAGGAAACCAATATCCAATGGTGTACCAAAGCAAGTCTGTGAAAATGGTTGCTAAAATACCGGTTACAATCACATCCCAGAGACCGATGTTTCCTGCAATTGCAAAATAGAGGAGGGCTATTAGCGCGGCGTCCCCAAAGATGACAATACTTGCAAAATAGATGATATATTCAGGCATAAAGTTTCTGATGCTTGTCGCAATAGTGCGCGCTCCTTCCACCGACTATAATACGCCTGATTACACCTTTGCAGCCACTCTTCCTGCAAGATTCGCCTGTGCGCCTATAAGCTTGGTGCTCAAGCTGAAATTTTCCGCGCTTTCCAGATATATCACGGTAGTCAGACATGGAGTCGCCTCCCAATCTAATCCCTTTTCTCAAGATTACTTTCAAGTTTTTCCAAAGATTTGATATCTCAACTGCTTTCAGCTTCTCTACCCGCGAAAGTGGGTGAATGCCAGAAGCCCAGAGTATTTCATCTGAATAAATGTTTCCAATACCGGCAATGACACCCTGGTCCATCAGTATTTGCTTTATGTTTCTCTGCCGTCCAATGGACAGACACTCTTTAAATTTTTTAAGAGTGAAATCTCTGGTCAAAGGCTCTGGGCCAGTCTGTGAAAATTCTTTGTTTAGCTCTTCTTTGCTAAAGACTGTTATTTTTGCAAACTTCCTCATGTCAGAAAGAACAAGGTGCTTGTCGTTTGAGAGCGACATGACAAAGTGCACAAATCTATTGAACGGATCATCACGCAATGGTCCTCGCTCTATTGCTACCCATTTATTTTTTAGCAATTTGTATTTTCCATACAGAAGATGTCCAGTCATCTTCATATGAATAAGAATAATTTTTTCATTTGAAAGATGAATCAAAATATTTTTTGCGCGTCTTTCTGCTTTTAAGATTTTTGTTCCTAGGACGTCTTTTTTAAATCTTCTGAAGAATTTCTTGCTTTTTATTTGCTTGTGATTTTCATACAGATGAGAATAGTAGTCCGTCCAAACATCCGCGATTTTCAAACCCCGCACTTGGAGGTTTATTCCATCCACCGTTGTTTGTACTTCAGGGAGTTCAGGCAATTTAGTTTTTATGTAATTTCTCTAATTCTTCTCTTGTTTATCCGCTAAAACCTTGCTTAGTTCTTGGCGGACTATCTCCGCATCGTCCCATTCTTGCTTGGTGCCATTTGGCCCCATGATATACGGGTCAGTGCCTTTGCCTGTTATTAAAACAGCCACCTTGTTTTGAATATTAGGATCTACCAAACTATAGGCCCTTTTCATCGCAGAGGTGATTGCTCCTCTTCTATCTAAGATGATTTCACAAGGTTTGTTTTTCACAGCTTCCTTCATGGGCTTGAGGATTTCCATTGGGTTCTCGTCATACGGATCTTCATTGGTGAGTATTACTTCATCACAGTACTTGTCTGCTACAGTCCCCATTTCTTTTCTTTTCCATTTATCCCTGCCGCCACCTGTGTTTCCGAGCACGCATAGTTTTTTGTGACTTGGAAACGCTTTGTATAGTTCAGTCAGCGATTCTACCGTGTGAGCATAATCTACGATTGCATCAAAACGTTGAAGTTCTCTTTTGGGGTGTTCATCTGGAAGCCGCACGTATTCCACACGTCCGCGGATCATGTGGAGCTCTCCTATTGCTTTGTCTATCACACGTATGTCTACACCGATTGCATAAGTGAAAGTGGCAGCAGCGAGCAGATTGTAAATATTGAAGACCCCGCGGAGGGGCGATTTTATAGGGATTCCTTTGAAACTAAAAGAAGTCACCGTGTCATCGGCGTTCCATGGCTCCGCTAGCGAAAGGGAATACGGGTGGCTTGCCGTACCTGCCGTGTCCAAAAAGGTCTGTCCGTACTTATCATCAACATTGGCCACCATTATTTTCTTTTCCTTTGAAGACTTCCTCAGTTCTTTTGCAAGTTTAAGCTTAGCTTCCAAATATTTTTCAAAAGAACCGTGAGATTCAATATGCTCTGGAGCGATATTTGTGAATATGAGAGCGTTTGGAAACATCCATTTGTGCCGATATTGCTTCACGCCCTCAGAAGTCATTTCTACGATTACCCACTCGCATGCATTGTTTGCCGCTTCACGTAGGAATTTTTGCATCACAAATCTTCCGGGCATGGTCATCTTAAACATATTGCGCTTGGTTTTTCCCGCAATCTTGAATCGCAATGTTCCCGCTATCGCCGTCCTGTAGCCAGCTTCCTCCAATATGGCATTAATTATCTCTGTCGTGCTCGTTTTTCCCTTTGTTCCAGTAACCCCCACAATTTTTAGTTTTCTTGCTGGAAATCCGTAAATTAATGCTCCAAGAAATGAAAGCACGTAGTGGTAAATCGGTTGAGCTAACCGAAAAAGTGATGGGGGAATAATCTTTCTAATAGTGTTGAGCATTTATCTTTTTGTTGAAAGTATTTTTAGCGCTTGCTTCACTTTCTCGCTCGTGCCTACAACATCCTTTTTGACTGACTGAATCGCGTCTCGAGCTTCTTTTTGCGAGTAACCGAGCGAAGTAAGCGCCTCCAACACATCCTCTTCTTCTCGTAGTTCACCTCCGTCTTTCCTTTCAGAATCTCCGAGTTTGCCTGATAGTTCCATCACGATTTTCTCCGCATTCTTTTTGCCGATTCCTCCGACTTTAATGAGATGAGCAGTATTTCCGTGAAGAACGGCCTGTTTGAGGGTTTCTAGCGTTGCCACATTGAGTATGCCAAGTGCGGTTTTAGGTCCGATTCCAGAGATGGAAATAAGCAGTTCAAAGAATTCCAATTCTTCATATGTTTGGAATCCGTATAGATCCTGAGCATTCTCTCGCACTGCCAAATGTGTCCAAAGTTCCGCAGAGACACCTTTGAGGTTCTCTAGGGTAGTGCCTGTCACAGATATTTTATATCCTACTCCATTTACATCGAGAGTAAGATTGCCCTCATTTTTATGGAGTATTGTGCCGGAGAGGTGAGATATCATAGGCTAATCATAACTCAAGATAAAGGAATTAAGAATATGGAATTAAGAATTAAATATAACTCACAATTCCTGATTCTGACTCTCTAATTCGCGCAAAGCTTGCGTAACCGCGAGCTTTGGGTTAGCATAGCCGTCATGCCAATTACATCTTCAGCCAAAAAGGCTCTCCGAGTATCCCGCCGAAAGCGGGCAATTAATCTTGTTCGTAAGGACTCTCTAACAAGCGCCGTGAAGGCCTTCAGAAAGTTGATTGCCGATAAGAAAACAAAAGAGGCAGTGGCTTTTTTCCCAACACTTCAGAAAGCGCTTGATAAGTCCGCTAAGACTGGAATTATAAAAAAGAACGCCGCCTCTCGCAAAAAATCTCGCTTCATTGCGATGATAAAAAAGATTTCATAAGAAAAGGAGAGCCGAGGCTCTCCTTTTTTGTTTAAATCATTTTCGCGCTTACCCACGTACCACTTGCAGGAGTGGGTTCTCGCTAATACGCGTGACCCTAGCTATCTCCTCCTCCGTGATGCGGTTCATGTCAGCCGCCACTGCCACCATCAATGCTTCGTCTACCCATTCCGGCAGTCCAGAGAAGGACAGAATGAGAGCTCCGGCGCGAATGGCTCCACCGTACCTCTTCCTTTCTTTGTCTCGACTTTGCCAGCTACTCACGTGAGTAGGGTGGGAAGAAAGTCGCTTTGCCTTTTCATCAGCAAAGAAGAAACTTTCTGATGTCGGCAACACTTCTCCGATTGGCGACAAAGAAATGATCCTCGGGAACCCTCCATCTGAGTAATCGCCATAGATGCAGACATACCCAGCCACAGATTTTCCTGCCATGTTCTCAGGCAAAAAATCGTAAGCTCGCGCACATACTGGCCCGATGAGTTTCTTCACAGACCTTCTAACTGAGCTGTGGATCATGCCCGGGAGCTCAATCAAAGTTTTGGTATCGCTCACATCTCCTCCATGAGAGTGTGGGAATTAAGAACTGAAACTTTCATTACATTACATTATTAAAATAAATAGTCAACGACTGTGATCTGTGCTTGTTTGCACAAGTTGAATACGTGCGCTAATGTATCCGTAAAGGTTCTTATAGGAGGTTCAAATGTCTAGACCGGCTTTGTGGTTCACTTTCGGCAGTCTGCCTAAAAGTGGGCACATCGTTGTTTTAAGTGTAGATCACACTTCTAAACCATCAGATAAGGTCATTTCAGAAAGAAAGGTGGAAGCTTTTGGTGAAAAGGCTCATGATGCGGTCTGCGAGACCATTTGTCTTTACAAAGGAAGACAACGTCGTTTCAAAGCGGAATTCAAGAAGTTTCTCAGACACGTCGGAGTTCCAGAGTATAAACTTCAGGAGGTGTTATTGAAGTTTGCAAACGAAACTGAGCGAATATTAAATAGTCGATAAGGGGCCACAAGCCCCTTTTTCGTTGCTCGCTCGCACAAAATATACTTCGTAATCTTGTGCTCCCAGTAGGAATCGAACCTACATTTTAACTTCCGCAAAGTTATGTCCTATCCATTGAACGATGGGAGCTGTTTTAAAGCTAGAAGCTAAAAGCTAACAGCTTGAAGCTCATGTGTCAAAACCCCAATTTCTCTAAAATCTTTTCAAAGATTGATTCGCTATGAAACACTTCGGGCAGATATCTAGATAAATATTTTCTTATTTTATCAACGCTCGCTTCTTCTGTGTCCACCGAGATTATTATGTAAGGCATTATTAGTCTTTGTGATTTGAGCAAAATCTGGGTTTTAGTGTCTGTTTCCTCAATCCAAAAAGATTCAAGCGCGCGGTATGGGTAATAATACCTATCTATTCTTATGCCAGCCTCGTCTAGAACGATGTCTATAAGTCTTGGGGGTCTGGATGCGTAAAGTGAAAGGGCGAACCCGCCAAGTATGATGACGATAGCAAATAATACGTTATTAAGAATGATGGATGTTACAGCTATAGCTACAGTGATGATGCCTACAGCCCAAAACCAATCCGCGCTACGATCCTTTTGGTCGTATTCATATGTCTGCCAGTGAACCGATTCTATTTTCTTAGGAGGTGCCATGTGAGATACTTCACACAAAATACTATCACAAATTTGACTCTAATTTATGAACACATTCAAGATGTTTTGATTCATAACTATTAGCGCGAGAAGGAAGATAGCGGTGCAAATGCTTGCGGAAAAAAGACACCATGTGCACCAGTGGTGGAGCACAAACGCTTGAACTGCGGTCAGATACATTGAGAATAAGAAAGCGACGATACTTACTGAAAGAACGATATATGATATTTCTGTACTAATGAGAACGGGATAGAGAACGGAGAGAGAATATAGTATGGCAATAAGAGCATAGTAGATCATTCCCAAAAGCTCCACTGGGATGCCAAATATTCTTGAATAGTCGCTGTGCACCACACTCTCACAGCTTCCTTCAAGAGGGCATACCAATGGAGTCATTCTTTGTTTATGCGTTCTTATATATCTGGCAAGCAGGAATCCGGCGAATCCCAGGAGCGCAATCAAAATTTTTCCGGCGTTTTCCATTAAATTATTTTAACATGCATTCGTGTTATGACAGCTTTAGAGCGCATTCATCGCAAGCCAAACAAAGTAAATCCCAACCATATTCATAACAAAAGAAATACAAATCAGAGCTTTGGTCCTGGTTTTGGAAAAACCAAGCAAAGCTAAACCGAGTTCATCTGGAAAAGGAGAAGCGATAATGACCGCGCCTAAAATAGGGTTAAGCCAGCGTAGAAACTCGGCTTTTATGAGGTAATGGGGACGCATTCCAGCTTTCATTATCATTTCGTCCACGTCCTCACTGACACGATTTTTTACAAAAAGGAAAAGTACCAGGTCTCCTACCACCGCTCCAAGAGCGCCAACGATAGCGATTTCTGGCAAGGGGTTAGCCTTCAATAGTTCAACAAAGAGTATTGTAGAAGCTGTGAGCGTGAATACAGAGGTAAAAAATATCCCGGCCATGAAAGCGCCGACAAGTCCCCAGGAATGAGCGTTGGCGAGAAAAGAATCAAGCATTCCGCTTTTGACGAGGGAAAGGGTGATGATGACACAGATTAAAAGGATCAGAGTGTCTTTAAGCAAATGACTTTTCACACGCTTATTATACTAGAAAGAATTCCGTACTTTGGCGGAGGAGGTGAGATTCGAACTCACGGGACCCTTACGAGCCCTCCAGTTTTCAAGACTGGTGCAATCGACCACTCTGCCACTCCTCCGTATTACTGTGTAATTTCTGACTCTGCTTGTTTTCTTGAAATAAAGAAAAGATAGATTATTTCAAGTATCCCGACTGTATTAACAAGCAAGACAACCAAAAACCAGCCCTTTTGCGATAAGCGCGCTGATCTCCACAAAGCAAGTCCTTTCCATATGACACTCCAAATTATTATAAGCGCAAGGAGCCAAAGATGACTTGATAAGTATTCTGCGAATGCTTGGGTTTGTATTGTTATGTTTGTCATAATCCCACATCTTATATCAAAAAGTCATAGCTGACAAATTAAATTTTCTGTGATATACTGTTGGCATGAAATATCTCGGCATTGACTACGGTATTAAGCGTGTTGGCCTTGCTGTCTCTGATTCAGAGGGGAAGATGGCTTTTCCTCTAGACGTCCTCTCAAATGACAAGAGACTCATTGCTCGTATAAAGCAAGCATGCTCTTCGGAAAAGATTCAAAGCATTGTTATAGGAGAATCGCAGGATTTCAAGGGCAAAGATAATCCAATCATGAAAGATGCCAAAGATTTTTTGAAAGTACTTAAAAAATCAATAAACCTGCCTACACACTGGGAGCCAGAATTTCTCACCAGCGCTGAAGCAGAGCGTCTGCAAGGTAAACACGGAATGCTTGATGCTTCCGCTGCGGCACTCATACTTAAAAGCTATTTGGACAAAAAGGGCAACAAGTAACAAATGATTTCGATTGATGATTTTAAGAAAGTTGAAATAAAAGTTGGCAAGATCCTCTCCGCTTCACCAGTAGAAGGTTCTCTGAAACTATTGAAGCTTTCAGTCGATTTTGCCGAGGATACTCCAAGGCAAGTAATTTCTGGTATTGCAAAATATTTTCCTGATGCGAAAGTCCTTGCAGGAAAGAAATGCGCATTTGTTACAAATCTTGAACCAAGAGAAATTATGGGGCTTACCAGTCAAGCAATGATAGTAGCTGCAAGTGCGGAAGAGATCATCTCGCTTTTTGAGGTAAGTGATTCAATCCCAGAAGGTACTCTGGTTAAGTAAATGTCTTTGAATCAAAGTTTCTGTAAAATCTGCTATAATTTAGCAAATGCCTGTTCTGTTTAAAAAAAAGAAAGAAAAAGAGGGCTGGCGAACTTTTTTTGATTTTTTCCCAACTCCCAAGTTTCTAGAAATGCCGTCACCCGGGCTTGCGATATCTGAAACCGGCTTAAGACTTGTTGAATTTTCGCACACTAAAAAGGGTTACATTTTGGAAAGAGCCGATTCAGCGCCTTTTTCCGAGTCTCTTATCTCGGCCGGTGATATAAAAGACAAAGAAAAATTGATTTTAGAGTTGAAAAAGTTTCGTGAAAAACATAACTTGCGTTATGTAAGAGCCAGCTTGCCGGAGGAAAAAGCTTATCTATTCAATACTACTTTGAATCAGGAGCAGATGGAGAATGCAAGCACTTCTATTGAATTTAGTATTGAAGAAAATGTCCCGCTCTCGGTTTCGGAGGCGGTATTTGACTTTGTTGTCGTGAATCCAGACAGATCTCCCGATGAACCGGCTAAAGTTAACGTGTCGGTTGTGTCACAAGAAGTGGTGGCTGAGTATCTGGAGGTGCTTCGCACCGCGGAGTTTGAACCGCTACATTTTGAAATTGAATCTCAAGCCATTGTGAAGTCGGTTATTCCAAGAAATGACGCTGGTGTAAATGTGATATTGAATCTCTCTAGAGGCAGAGCTGGACTTTATATTGCCGATGGCAGAGCGATTGCTTTCACATCTACAATTCCGCTTGCACAATATGGTAGTGATCAGAAGACTCCTCTTTCCGCAGAGTGCCTAAACGAGATTTTGGTTGAAATGAAAAAAATTTTCCTTTATTGGCAAAACTTGGCGGAAAGAATGGAAAAAAGGATAAAGCCAATAGAGAAGATAATCTTAGTTGGCGAAGACGGTGGGAGAGCTGAGGTCGCAGATTTTCTGGGTAAGTCATTTGAGGTTTCAATAGAGAAAGGCAATGTTTGGCAAAACGTTTTCTCTCTTGATGATTATGTGCCAAGCATTTCCCGAGAAGAGTCACTCTCTTATGCGGTAGCGATAGGACTCGCTATGCCACGTCGTAGTAAAATATAGACATGTTCAATCTTCTTCCAGAGATAGAGAAAAAGAATATTATGAGAGAATATATCTTAAGGAGATATGTTGTACTTGCCTTGTTTCTTTTTGCCCTTGGCGCGATAGCCTCAATATCACTCTTTCCTTCATACCTGCTCTCATCGGTTAAGGTGGTAGAGGTGGAGGAGCAGATTTCATCAGTGAAATCGTCTGCTATATTCAAAGAAGCAGAGGCCCTGGCTTCAGCCCTTAATCTTACAAATCAAAAGATCTCCGCATTAAAGCCTCCAGAAAAATATGTCTATTTGGGAACCCTTGTCTCAAGCATTGTGGAGAAAAGAGGGGGTTCAATTAGGTTGAACGGCTTCAAATATAATCGCGGAGATGGCAAAAATCACGGAGTAATTACTGTTTCTGGTATTGCCCGTGATAGAGAATCCCTTTCCGCTTTTCTGACTGTCTTGAAGGAAGAGGAGAAGTTTCTGGAGGTCAATTTGCCTGTTTCTAACTTTGCGCAAGACAGGAACGCTCCCTTTACTATAGATATTCGGGGGGCTTTTTGATATGAAAAACATTTCAAACACAAGTAAGATTCTCATAGCATCCATTTTTCTCGTCATCCTCGTATATTGTATTTATGGGCTTCTTTTCTGGACGATCAAAGGGGAAAACGAAAAAGTCTCCATTTTGTCCAACGAGGCCAAAATTGATTTACAAAAAGACGAATCGTTAAGGGCGACGAAGGTATCGCTATCAAACAACAAAGATTCAATTGAAAATATAGACTCCCACTTCCTTGCCCCAGACGGAGTCGTCGGTTTCATTGAAGGACTGGAAAGTTTAGGCAGGGAAGCGGGCGTGTCTATTTCTGTAGCCTCGGTCACTGTGGAAGCAGATTCAAAAAATAAAAATGATTTTAAAGAAACTCTGCGTCTGCGCGTCATTACCACTGGATCATGGTCAAATACTTACTATTTCATCTCTTTGCTTGAAAATCTTCCTCTCAGCGCGGAGATAAAAAACGCCACTCTTTCTCTTACGGGGGCTTCTGACAAGCTTGCTTTCACAGGAGCGTCTGTGTCATCTAGGAAGCCCGCTGCCGAGGAAAAATGGAAAGGTGAGATTGAACTCACTGTTAGGAAGCTAAAATAACATGAAATTTTCTTCACTAAAAAGTATTAAGTTTCAAATGCCTCACAGAACTCATCGTGAGTTTAGAACAATCGGCGAGAAGGCCAATAATGACTGGCGCTCAATTCTTCTTGGGTTTGTGATTCTGGCTTTGGGTGCGGTGACAATGAGTTTCTACGTATTTATAAAGGTTAGCAAAGGAGAGATTTTTACAGTTGCATCAGAGACCAATAGTGTAAAAACAGACGTTGACGAGGAAGCGCTAGAAAGCGTGATGACTCATTTCCAAGAGAGGAAAATATACCTGGATACACTCAGAGCAAATCCACCAAAGAGAATAGATCCATCACTCTAGTTACCTGCTACTAGAAACTAGTTGCTGGTATTGTGGTCACAAGTTACTAAGTATAATTCTTCGTTGGACTCAAATTCTACTAAGTACTCGCGACCCCGCCTCACAGTCGTAACCGACATTGTTGTGGCCGGCACATGCTAAAAAAGTGAAGCAGTTCACTTTCTCTTTACGCTTGTGCCCCCGGCAGGAGTATCTCCCTCGGCTCAAATTTTTTCGTCAAAAAATTTGGCCTGGGCACCGGCTCATAAAATTTCTTGTTAGAAATTTTAAGCTCCGCCGTTCGATTCCTGCGCGCAAGCAAAGCAGTTTGCTTGCTCGTGTGCATAAATTAGCTTCGCATTTGTGCCCCCGGCAGGAATCGAACCTACATCAAAGCCTTAGAAGAGCTCTGTTCTATCCATTGAACTACGGGGGCGTCGAGACAATATTACACAAAACAGACAATAATTACAGCCCTTTTCTTTTGATTTCCTTGTATCTGAAGCAATCTTGTGTGTGGTCGTTCACCATCCCGACGGCCTGCATGTGAGCGTAAACAATTGTTGGACCGAGAAATTTAAAGCCTCGTAATTTTAAATCTTTTGCAAAAATTTCAGCTTCTGGGGTGATAGCAGGCAAATCTTTCAGGGTTTTTCTTTTCCCATCAATTTGTTGACTGCCGACAAAACTCCACATATATTTAGCAAAACTTCCGAATTCTTTCTGTACCTCAAGAAATTTCTGAGCATTGTTTACCGTTGCCTCAATTTTCAATCGGTTTCTTATAATCCTCGCATCTTTAAGCAGTCGCATAACATCTCTTTTTGTAAACTTTGCCACTTTTCTATAATCAAAATTCGCAAAAGCTTTTTTATAACCTTCTCGACGATAGAGGATGGTGCGCCAAGATAGCCCTGCCTGCGCGCTCTCAAGTACGAGAAATTCAAATATTTTCCTGTCATTAAAAATAGGAACACCCCACTCTTTGTCGTGGTAAGAAATCATTAGTAGATCAGTGTTTGGCCACTTGCATCTTGTTTTCATGTGGGCGCGGAGAGACTCGAACTCTCAAGGGTTGCCCCATACGCTTCTGAAGCGTACGCGTATACCAGTTCCGCCACGTGCCCATCTATTCTGTGCGCGATACAGGACTCGAACCTATGACCTTCCCGGTGTAAACGGGTTGCTCTACCAACTGAGCTAATCGCGCATATTTTTCTTCGCATTTACCATGCGTGAACTACAAATTACATCAAAATCATATTTTATGCCAGAAGCCTGGAGTCTGCTATATTGGACTCATGTCAATCTCAAGCCAAGTAAAAATTCTATATGAGGATGAAAACATGGTTCTAATCAATAAACCCGCGGGGCTTATTGTGCATGGAGATGGCAAGAGGGAGGAGGAGAGCGTGGCGCAGTGGATGCTCGCTCATTATCCAGAATCCGAAAGCGTTGGGGAACAAAATATACCAGAGAATCAATCCACCCTTCCCATCCTAAGATCAGGAATTGTCCATCGTTTAGATAAAGAAACGTCCGGCGTGTTGGCCCTCGCCAAGAATCAAAAGGCGTTCCTTCACTTGAAAAAACAGTTTCAAGACCGTGAAACTGAAAAGATATATCACACATTTGTGTATGGAATAATGAAGAAGGACGAAGGTACGATTGACAGGCCAATTGCTAGAAGTAGAAGAGATTTCAGGCTTTGGTCAGCGCAAAGGGGAGGTAGAGGAGAGCTCCGTGAAGCGATCACAGACTATGAAGTGCTATTTCGTGGAGATGATTTTACTTTTGTACAAGTAAAACCTAAAACAGGTCGCACGCACCAGATTAGAGTGCATTTTAAGGCAATCAATCATCCTCTCGTCTGCGATAAGCTCTACGCTCCCAAGCAAAAATCAAAGCTTGGATTTGAAAGGCTGGCTCTGCATGCTCGTAAGCTGAAGCTCCTGAATCTGGACGGCAAACACATAGAGGTAGAAGCTCCTTACCCACCTGATTTTGAGAATGCAATCAAGAGAATTGGGTATTTGCCTCATTGAGCGAGGTGTGCTAAATTGGGCATTCTTAATATGAAAACGACTTATAAGATTTCACCTGTAAATATTGCAGAAAGGCAGAAAATTGATATTCATGCCGGCGATACTGTGAAGGTGGCTCAAAAAATTCAGGAAAAAGGCAAAACTAGACTTCAGATGTTTGAAGGGCTTGTATTGGCCGTGAAGCATGGCAAAGAAGCTGGCTCCACCTTCACTGTGCGTAAGACAGCAAGTGGCGTGGGTGTGGAAAGAATCTTTCCTCTTTACTCTCCAATGATAGATAAGATTACGATTACTAAACGCGCCAAAGTTCGCAGAGCAAAGCTGTATCACATTAGAGACAAAGCAAACAAAGAAATCCGACGCCAGATGAGGAACGTTCAATTTGTTGAAGCAGATGAGGATGTGGCAGAAATTCCAGCAGAGTCTGTAAAAGAGACTCCGACTGAAAAGCAAAAAGTAGAGGCGTAAAAATGAGTAATGAAAGGGACTAAAAGTCTTTTTTATTATTATCTAAATGGTAGACGCTATCACCTTGAGCAGAAATACATACAGAGTATAATAAATAGATGCACAAGCGAGGAGTAAGACCAAAAAATAAAATCAAAATAATATGGTCTGCGAACTTTGCCTATGGAATAGGACTGCTAGTCACTGATGGATGCCTATCGTCGGATGGAAGGCATATTACCTTCGTATCTAAGGATATGGAACAAATTGAAAATTTTAGAGGGGCGTTTGGTCTGAGAGACATAAAAACCGGCCAGACAACATCTGGACATAAAGGTAAAAGAGTTCATAGGCTTCAATTTGGCGACGTAGTATTTTATCGGTTTTTAGAAGGAATAGGTCTTACCTCAGCGAAATCAAAAACAATTGGCTCAGTGGACATCCCAAATAGTTACTTATTTGATTTTTTAAGAGGATGTTTTGATGGGGATGGCACATTCTACTCTTATTGGGACCCACGTTGGAAATCGAGTTTTATGTTTTATACCGAATTTATTTCAGCGAGCAAAAAGCATATCCTCTGGTTACAGGAAAAGCTATATGAAATATTAAGAATAAGAGGACATATTACAAATGATAAAAAGGGAGCGACATTACAACTAAAGTATGCAAAAAAAGACTCGCTGAAGTTGCTCAATAAATTGTACTCAAACAAAAAAGGTCTGTTCTTGAAGAGAAAGAAGTTGAAAGTTGTCAAAGCATTAGCTATAGTGGGGCTGTCTTTGAAAAAATAATGCGCGGGTGGTGAAACTGGTATACACGTAAGATTGAGGTTCTTATGCCGCAAGGCGTGGAGGTTCAAGTCCTCTCCCGCGCACAGATTTAGCGAAGCAACTGCTTGCTTCGCGCACAAAGTCTTGAAGACCCAGAGCATGTTTTGTCGTAGACAAAACGCGAAGGGTGTACCGAATCTGTAAGATTCAAGTCCTCTCCCGCGCACCAATCTAGTGAAAAAATCAATACACCGGAACTTCTTCTTTTTTGTGAGAAAGAAACGCTTCGTATCTCGCTAAAGCGTAAAGCAAAGATGATAGCCTGTTGAGGTAGGAGAGAGTTTCGGGAGAGAGTTGTTTATCAAGTCTTAGATTTGCTGAAATCACAGAACGCTCGGTCCTTCGCGACAGCGCTCTCGCGTAGTCAAAGAGCGCAGAGAGCTCTGTGGCTCCAGCGATTACGAAAGAATTTGGTTTTTCAATGTAACTTTCAATTTCTCCAATAATATATTCCATTTCTTCAATTCGTGATTTTGGGATTGATTTTTCTGCGCCAGCCAAACCAGCTTGAATAATGAATAGATTATGCTGAATTGTGCGTATGATTTTGCACACATTAAATAAGACAGGTTTTTCGCATTGATATTTTGCAAAACATACTCCAAGAAGGGAATTGAGCTCATCAAGACCTCCCAGCGCCTCAAAGACTGGGTGGTTTTTAGTTATCCTGTCCTTACTCTTATAAAGACTGGAAGTTCCATCATCTCCTTTGCGAGTGTAAAGCATTTTGTTTTTATGTTTTGCTTTCTGCGGGGGTTGAAACGTCAATTTCACAGAGGCCCCCTACGCAAGCGTACTCTTTTGATCCGGTGGTCTTGTCATCTTCCTCATACAGGACCAGTTTGGAGAAATCAATTTTTGGAAATCGTGACATTAGCTCCAAATATCTTTCTTCAGTGATCTTTTCATATGGAGCTAAGCGATATACATGATCACTTTTAGGCAAAAATGAGAGTCCGCCGACTATATCCCAATTTTGATATACCCAATTTCCGACAGAGAGCCATTCGTGGGGCTCAACCGAGATAGTGACCGAAGGATTGTGCTCACAATAATTTTCTTTTAGAACCTTCCAATACTCAAGCTGATCGTGAGCCGTTAGATCGTCTTTCACGATGGCATCTTTAGGAGCCTTAACTGGGAACTCTAGGACCCACGTAGTGGCGCTCTCTTTGGTTTGCCCAACTTCAGGCACGCATGGCACACCCTCATCTTCAAGTAATCTTTTAAGAGGATTGTGTCCTTCAATTCTTACTCGACGGATGTAGTAGGGAGAATGGCGTGGGTGCATTCCAGAGGCAGAGTCAAAAAGCTGGGAGCCGTTCCCGGATGGTTTCACGCATGTAATACAGGTGGAAGGGTTGATACCGAATCGTTTTGCGTATTTTCTGTTTGTGTCTATCGCGACTTCCTTGAGTCTTCTTTGAGTCTGCTTGTCTCGCACTATCTTATTGTCCCACTGGCCTGTCATTGATACTCCAAGAAGCGCTTCATCTTCACAGTTCCTTCTCCACTCTGGAGAAAGATATGGAAATTTTGTTAGAGATGCCTGATATGTACCTAGAATTGTTGCGATTCGAATTTTTTCCATTAGAGTTTCCTCAGTATCTTCCGGACGCACTACGACTTCGCTTAGGTTACAGAATTGCTTTGATTTAAGAATTATTTCACCGCATGGATTTGTACCACTGGTCCAGAATCCTTCCTCAAAAATTTTCCACCTACGGGCGGGAAGCTGTCTCTTGAGGCTGCCTCGGTTGAATATTCCGCGTTCCCCCGATCCACTTTTTGCGAGATTTATCCATTCATCAAGGAATTGCTCCATAGTAGGCTTCTCGTTATAGACTGCGGAATTATTGGCCATAGAGCGTTGTGGGTTTGAGAAATAGAACTGTCCATTTTTTGCTTCTCTCATTTCCATATCATCAAGATCAGATATGGAAATCAGGGCACTTCTGCGAACTCCACCGGCCACCACAATTTCTCCAATTTTGCAGACTATGTCATGTACATCAAGCGTGGTGAGGTGCCTACCTTGTCTCAAAAGCATTCTCTCTCGTGTGAAATCAAGTAGATTGCGCAATGGGTCTGGCCCAGAAGCTCTTCCTCCCATTGTCTTGAGGCGTGCTCCGCGCGGTCTAACGGCGCTGTAGTCAAATTCTATATCCGAACCTTCAGCCCAAGTGTTCATGCCTAAAGCGAGAGCATCACCCCACCCTTCTTTACTGTCACCAATCAAATACACTGGTTTCTTTTTACCTGTTTGCCTTTTTATTATCGGGAGGCACTCAACGGTTTGTCTTTCAACAGAAAATCCCACTCCAGTTCCGCACATTGATATATACATTATTTCTGCGAAATCTTGCCAGCTTGCTGGAGCAATAAAGGAGCAATTATACACGCAGACATTGCTTGCTCTTGCCGGAGCGCCCGCGCTCCAAAGCAAGCGCATCGATCCCATCGCTTTCATTTCAAGCATGTATTCGCGAATTTCTGAGTACTCCGCAAGAGTGAGCTTCTTGCCAAGATTTTCTTTCATAAATGAAATGTAGCGGTCAATGCTTTCCATCCAAGTTTCGCGTCTTCTTTTTTCTTCAAGCCATCTTGAGTAAGTGCTGTAAAAAACAAATTCGGAAAGTTGATTGCGGAAGTATTTTTTGCTTTCTATTTCTAGTGCAATAAGTTCGCTTGAGACTTTCTGACTCTCTTTGCGCATTTTCGCATGATTTTGTCGGTAGAGAATGTATGCTTTTGCTGTCGCAGGGTACTTTTGAAGCATTAATTCCGCTTCCACCAGATCTTGAATTCCTTCAACTGAAGGAGTGAAGAGTTTGTTTTCCTTTTTTTGCGCAGTTAGTTTGTCTGTAACAGCCTGTGCAACTTTTGTCGGAGCCCTCTCCTCGTATTCCCCAGCGGCTTTCATCGCCTTTTCTACCGCGATTGAAATTTTCTCCATATTAAATGGAACTATAGAGCCATCTCTCTTGATGATATTATTTATATTCAGTCTTTTTGTGGAAGGCATGGGGTGTGTGATATATTGATAAGAATCTATACATTATACGGATAGATAGTCATCTATGGGAAAGAAAATCATGGGGATAAGAGAGAAGAATACAAAAGAAAATACAAGTCCAGATAGAACCTACAAGAGACCATCTTGGGTGAAGGCATTAGTCGCTACCGAAGAGGAGCTTTGCCCAGATTGTTTTAAGGTGGTGGGCACGAAAAGCAGATATAGTCTTGTATGCGCTCTTGGTAAGAAAAAAGGAGGAATGACGGTAAGCGAGCTTACAGACCATCTTAAACTCCGTCAGCCTACTGTTACACATCATCTAAATATTTTGCGTTCGGTTGATGCCGTAGAAAGCGAGGATAGGGGACGGGAAAGGGTCTATAGGCTCAATCGAGGAGCCCATTGCTTTGAGGAGTGCAAGATTCCGTATTAATGCTTCTAGCTGTTAGCAGTGAGCTTTAAATACATAGTTTTTTGGCTGTATTATGGTATAACAGTGAGGTTATATGGTCCTTATGGTGTAATGGTTAGCACTGAAGTTTGTGGAACTTCCAGTTCGGGTTCAAATCCCGATAAGGACCCAAAAATAATGAAGGAAATGCGAAGCATTTTGTGAATATATTTTTGGAGTACTTATTGGGGTTTGAAAGACGGAGCGCCGACTTTAGCGGCGCGAGTCCGGGGAGGAAGTTCTTATGAGCGAAGCGAATTAGAAACTTGACCCCAAATCCCGATAAGGACCCATGGAATATGGCTCTGTTGAGACATCTCAAAGAGATATTTAGGCTTGACTTTCATATTAGAATATGCTATACTTGTTACAGTGTTCTTTGAGACTACTAGGAGCCTTGCGCTCTTACAAATATTGGTTAATTGGGTATTTACAACCTTTCACGGAGGTGAGAAGTGGCGCGTCGCAATCGACAGGTCGTCTTCTTCTTCCGAGAAGGCGATCCAACGGCTCTCCAGACTTTTGGAGGGAAGGGTGCGAATTTGGTGAAGATGAGAAAAGCTCAGTTCCCAGTTCCGCCCGGCTTCATCGTTTCAACTTCGGTAAGTCGTGCTTTCCAACAAGAGGGCACACTGCCGGAGCGGCTCGAGTGGCAATTGAATCGGGCTGTAACAGACCTTGAAAAGGAAACGAGACTCAAGTTTGGCGGCAAACAGCCGCTTCTAGTCTCGGTTCGGTCTGGGGCTCCGGTATCAATGCCGGGCATGATGGACACTGTTCTCAACGTCGGGATGAATCTCGAAGTGTTGGAACATTTCATCGCTTATACCGGTGATGCTGAGTTTGGACATGACACATACCGCCGATTCCTGATGGGTTTCGGCACAACCGTGCTCGGATTTGGACGCAGTGCTCTCGAGAATCAAATGGAGAAGGCATCTACTTCGCAAGAAGCTTGGATAGCACTCCGTGAAATTCTCAAAGATGCATTGACGGATGATCCACGCGAGCAACTTCGGCAAGCGATTGTCGCAGTATGCAAATCGTGGGACTCGCCGAGAGCGCGTGACTATAGGTCGCTTTACGACATCTCCAGTCAAATGGGGACAGCTGTAGTAGTGCAGGCCATGGTCTTCGGCAACCGCGGAGATAATTCAGGCAGTGGCGTCGTGTTTTCTCGCGATGTTGCTACTGGTGCTCGAAAGATCTATGGAGAATTTGCGTTCAACGAGCAAGGCGAAAGTCTTGTCGCTGGTTCACAGACTCCAGAAGATATTTCGGCGCTTGGCGAAAAAGATGAGGAGCTATTCGCGACTCTATCTCATTTCGTCAAAAGTATTGAGCAGCTCGAACGTGATGCGGTGGATGTGGAGTTTACCGTTGAAAACGGCAAACTTTATATCCTCCAGCACAGAGTTGCAAAGCGGACCGTGCAAGCTGCGGTGAGGATAGCGGTTGACATGGTCAGAGAAGGGCTTATCACTGAGAAGGATGCGGTTTCCCGTTTTTCGAAAGATGAACTGGAGAAAATCGCGAATCCACTGAAGAAGTTCTCTCCACTACACGACCTTCAACAGACCAAGGATCGGATTAACGGCCTTGCCGCTTCTCCTGGCGCTGCTTGTGGAAGAGTTTGTTTCACTTCCGAATCAGCGCAAATACTTTCTCGCCAAGGTGAGAGAGTCATCCTTGTCCTGCCTGAAACAAGTCCCGATGATTTCGCCGGAATGCTTGCTTCAAGCGCAATTGTTACAAGTCGTGGCGGTACAACCTGCCACGCGGCAGTTGTGGCGAGAGCTCTGGGTATACCGGCAGTTGTGGGGACTGGAGTGGTGATAGGTGATGGCTCGCTTCAAGTTGGGAACAAGATCGTGCGAGAAGGAGATACGCTCTCGGTAGATGGCTCTATGGGCATGGTTGTCGCAGACAAGCTTGACCTGATCGAGTCCGAATCTTCGGACGAAGCGGGAATCTTGCTTGGATGGAAGAGGAAACACGAGAAGTTGGTTGACCTTGATTTATTCAACTCCAACTTCTCGGTAAACACTATCCTCAACGATATGTATGTCCTTGAGACCATTCGTCAGGAGCAATTGAACGATGAGCTGAGGAAGGAGGTTGAAGCGTGCTATGACATGGCGCTCAATCACTACGCTCAGATCTTCGCTACGTATCTACTCGCCGCCGTTGCCGGTGAACTCCGACATGGTTGGCATCATCTCAGTGCGGTTGACCGCGAAAGTCTCGGAAAGTGGGGTGTCTTTCATACATCCGACAGAACCCAGGCTCAGGTTACAACCGTAAAGAGATTGCTTGAGTTTGGCGGGAACGATATCCTCGCTGAATTCTGTGAGATCGCTGAACGCACTTTCGAGAAGTTTCATGCGACAGGGTTCGGAGGAAGACCGTGGGCGGTTATAGCACAGACCGTGAGGATGTATCTCGCTGGAGACATCAATCAGACGTTATTTGTTGATAGGGTCTTTGACCTTCGTCACAATAACGGACTGGCTTTTGACAAGCATCCCATGGTAAGCAGTTTGACGGATCGTACGAAACTTGATCGTCAGCTTGATATCAAGCGTATGGTCCTTGAACCTGCGCAACGCATCAAAGCGCTGCTCGGAATGGGTCGAGTTTCTCAGGAAGTTCTTGTACTGCTCAATCGTACGTACCCAAACCCAAACGGAGGAAGGAACTCATGAAGAAGTTCTGGAGGTCCCTCATGAACAGTCTCTTCGCCTGGCCGGATCAGTACTACATGGCTGGCACAGAGGGAACAGGAATGTACTTCGTTCACCTTGTTTCACGCAGAGGACGCGTCGGGGTGAGGAAGCTCGCGATTGGATGGAGGATCCGGGTAGAGCCGAGGAATCTCTTCGGCCGCCAGATCTTTGCGAGGCCGCTTTACAAGCACCTCAGCAGGGAAGCTGGTTGGACTCAGCCGGGCGAGAGAGGTCAGGTGAGGTTCTCTCGTCTGGTCTGGAATCAGACAGAACTTGAGTCCGGCATTGCCTATGCGGAGAAGGCGCTTATGGAAGGTTTTCTTCCATTGGCGCAGCGCCGGCCAAGGCCTGTCTTGGCAACCATCAGCACCAGCATGCAGTTGCTCGGAGATGGATCTCTAAACTAACCAATGTTCCAGGCGGCAGTTGAGGACTGCCGCCTGGCCGAAGCCCCACAAGTCTGTTTCTTGACAGCAGGTGATGGCTGTGCTAGAAAGTAGGATGGAGAGCGAATCTCTCCTAGTAGTAAAAATTATATTAATTTTCTTTGCGAAAATGGGCCGTGGCTCCCAGCTCTTTGGTCTCCGACTGAACAGCAATGCCATTCCTGCGAGAGCGAGATTGAGTGTGCTGGTAAGCATACTACAATCCCTAGACGATGGTCAGATCGGTTATCTGCTGTCGTGACGGAATCGCGAGGATTGAGAACTCAACCCCCCAGTTAAAAACTGGGGGTTTTTATTTGTAAAAAAGTTTTCATTCTACGATTATGATTTAAAATTTATATGTGTCTATATTACGGAGTTGTATTTTCTTGAGGAGTAGGGAAAGTAGTAGGGATTTCTGGGAGAACTACATTAATAGTTGGTTTAGTATTGGTTATGGAATCCATTTGCTTGCGGATGTAGGGTAGTGTAAGCAATACTACTGCCACTAACACAAGAATCACTAAAATTGCGCCAATCACAACTCCCGCGCCACCACTCATTGCACTACTTTGTCTTTCTTTGATTTCACTTGGATTGTTTATAACTGTTGTCATTTGATTATTATTAGCTTATATTCTTACTCGTAAAGCCGTGTTGTTCTCATAATGATTACAAAATCGGCGTAAAACAAAAACAGCCGCATGGCTGTTTTTGTTTTAACTGTATTACCGGATTATTACGGCAAGGTTAAGAGTGAATTTTGGCTTGATGTCGCGGTATTTCCGCTTGCATCAGCTGATACTACTATGTAGTAGTAAGTAGATGATGCGGCAAGTCCGGTAAGACCAAGTGTATGATTTTTGACAAAGGAACTGTTACTTACAGTAGAAGTTGTCGATGCAAATGCAATAGGGCTAGTTGTGCCATACCAGACTTTACCATTTGCATTCTCATTTGTGGTCCACTTGATATTTGCAGTTGTTGAGGCAACATCATTTGAGCGGATATCAGTTAATACAGGCGCGGTAGTGTCGACTACAGGAGGGGTTGTAGTCCCATTATTATCATCGTCGTCATCATCCCACTTTTTCTCTATGCCCTTAGGAAGTTCCTGACAGAGAGGAATAATTGGTTTCTCGCCATTCTGTTTCTTGAGCCATCCCGGCGCAATTAGGTGTCCCGGAGGGACCATAGCGCACAGATGTCTGCCTCTCCAGCCATCCCCATCTTCATCTTCTTCACTATCATCTTCGCGCGAAAGGCGGTTCTTACTAAGTTCTTTGTTGAGTTTCTCAAGTGTTTTTGGCCCAACAAAACCCAATCCCTCAATGCCGTTTCTCTCCTGGAACTTTCTCACTGCCTTTGCTGTCAGAGCTCCATAGTATCCAGAGATAATGCCCTCAGGGTAAATACTTGGGTCAGCCGCGAGGATTGCCTGCAGTGCAGAAACATCGTCCCCGCTCATTCCTTGGCGGAGGTTTCTAATTAGTTGCAAACTTTCTGTAACTTTCTGCTGCAAAGTCATCAGTTCGGCGAGCTGTGCCTGCAGAGTCTTAATTTGTTCAAGAAGCGCTTGAACAGAAGAGGTAGTTGTTGTCTGCGCAGATACGCTCGGCACAGAGCTTGCAAAGACAAACAAAACGGCTAAAAATCCAACAGCTATTTTATGTTTCATAAGTTTAATATTAGTAATATTATCGGCTTACGCCGCAAGTGGAGACGGTGAATGACCAAATCTCTTACCTGTGTATTATAACCCAAATAAAGATTCTTATAGATCAATCCGGCAAAAAGGTTATAATTTAGAGCCATGGAGGGATTTCCTGAAAAGTCTAAAAAAATAACTGATGATGAGCTCGCAAATCATTTGCATTATCAAGAAAGAAGAGAAGAGAAGAGATGAATGATCTGCGGGCTCTGGCTGATGTGCTTGGTTTGAAAATTATGAGAGAGGAGTATTTAGGAGGCACTCCCACAGTTGTTGTGAAAAACGAGAAGGACGAAGATGTTCATATCGGTTTTCCAGATCGCAGAAATATGAGCCCTAACGCACCTGTCCAGCTTCGTATGGCACAAGCAACCAGAAGAATTGCCTCAGTTGATATGAGTTTTATCGGAAGTGGTGGCTGGGATTACAGAATAAATCTGTAGTTAGCATTGTAGTCTTTTGATGCAATCAAAGTTTGGAAAAATAAAAGCATGGTTTGAAAAATATGAAGCGTATATTTCTACAGGGTCACTCCTGTTAGGTTTTGCTATTGATAATCTGACACTCAAACGCATTGATCTTCCTTTTGAAAACATTGTCTTATTTACCTATTTGGCGATTTCTGCAATCGGAATAACTCTTATCAATCTCTATGACACGGGCAAACTCCACGAAAAACTCATTGAAAAGACCAGATTTTTACTGCCTCATATTGTACAGTTTGCCTTTGGAGGACTCTTCAGCGGATTCTTTGTCTTCTACTCTCGTAGCGCCTCTTTTTTTACGAGCTGGCCATTCCTAGTCCTCCTCTTGGTGATTATGGTGGGTGGTGAGCGGTTCAAGCATTACTATTTGCGTATTGGATTCCAGGTTGGAGTTTTATACATTGCGCTCTTCTCCTTCTCCATATTCTATATACCTGTACTGACAGGGAAGATGGGAGTTTGGACCTTTTTACTTAGCGGGCTCTCAAGTCTAGTCATTATCGCCCTATTCCTTCGTTTCCTTCTTCAGATTGTGCCTGATGTGATAAAGAAAAATAAGAGAATAATTGGTTGCGCGGTTGGAGGAGCATTTTTTCTAATAAACATATTTTATTTTGCAAACATTTTACCACCCATACCTCTCGCTCTTAAAGACGGAGGAATCTATCACTCTCTAGTAAAAAGAGATGGAGAGTACTGGGTAAAAGAAGAGAGGGGAAATTGGAATAAGTTTTTCAGTCGCTATGATGTAATTCATCTTAGTCCGGGAGCAAGTCTCTATGCTTACAGCTCAGTCTTTGCTCCAACGAACCTCAATACAAATATTGTCCATAATTGGCAGTATTTTGATAAACAAAATGACAAGTGGGTAAGCGCGAGTCGCATTATCTTTCCAATTGTCGGGGGACGAGATGGTGGATACAGAGGCTATTCATGGAAAAGTAGTTTGTTTCCGGCATTATGGAGGGTGGATGTAGAGACTCTAAGTGGACAGATTATTGGCAGAATTAAATTTAGGATAGAGATCTCTGGAGCGACTCTTCAAGAGAGTCAATTCAGGTGGGTGGAAGGAAAGTAGTATTGAAATATAATAAAGCTGGAGTAGACTGGATTCAGAAGTGTCTTCAACTGTGGAGGCAAAGTGAGACCTGGAGAGTTTTTTGTCTTCGTCTGGGCCTTCTTGTGGCCGATTGATAGGGATGATAGGTTCACAGCGCCAGGGTGTCTCTCAGAGAAGAAGTTAAAAGTCGTTGAAAAGCAAATGCTCAATGCGCCGTTTGAGTATTTAGCACATCTGCGAGATTGCGATGAGTGCTACGATATACTCTTTCGTAAGCTTACACCCTCAAAGAGGGTAATCCTTCGGAGACTTCAGATACGCTTGAAAAGTAGGATTGGGTAGAAATAAGCGCCGAACGAGTTTCGTTCGGCGCTTTGTCCTATATATCATAATTGATATAATGCTCGCATATAAATAATAGTTAAACATGAACAAGAAGCAGATCATCATAGGAGTTGTTATATTATTGGTAGCAGTTGCCGGAATTGTATGGTACTTGAGGATTTCAAGTACGATGAGCGATGTGAGGGTAGAAAGTACCGTTCCCACCAACTCATTGGCGGGTTCAGGTGAACCAATTGATGTTAAAAACGCAAACTACTTAATCGAGTCTCGCGAAATTCTTCTTGAAGATGGTGTAGCCTCAGCTCCCGCCGCTCCAGGATCTGCGTCAATCATTCGCACATCTGTGCTTGAGGGGCCAGCATTTGCTGATATTGACGGAGATAATGAGAAAGATGCAGTTGTTATTTTGCGAGACGAGCCGGGCGGCACAGGAATCTTCTATTTTGTTTCTACGCTACTTACAAACAATGGCGCGCAAAGAAGCTCAAACTCGCTTCTACTCGGGGATAGAATCCGAATTAAAGAGATAGCTATTGAATCAGGATTAATATCAATAAAGATACTGGATCGAGCCTCCGGCGATGCCATGGCGGTAGCTCCAAGCGTGGAGAAAACTCTCACATTCAGATTGAATTCCAAAGTGCTGGAAATTGTAACTCAATAATATAATTAGGATTAAATATGAATATGAAAAATAAGCTGATTATCATAGCCATCTTGGTAATTGCGATTATTGGCCTCGCAACTTTAATGTTTGGCGAGTATGTTCAGGCTCCGCTCACAGAAGATCAAGCAATAATTGATAGCGCGCAAAAGCCGGCTGAAGAGGGATTGAAATCAGAGGTGGATAAAGGCAAACAAGGGGGAGTAATTAGTATTGCAAGCCCGTCTGTAGCGCTTACTAAAGAAGATTTGTGGAAAACATGGACACAGTACCTCACTTTTGCTAAGGATAAGAATATAGAGGGGGTAAAATCCCTTTCCTACCAAGTTTCTGAATCATGCGCTAAGCCGGAATTGAAGAAAGAATGCGAAGAAAAGATGCTTGCTGTCTATACCGCGGGAATTGCTATGAATGAAAAAGGTTTCACCAAAGCTTTTATCGATTCTAAACAGGCAATCCTTAAGACGGAGGTAAGAGTTGAGGAGAAAGATGAATCTTTTGTTGCAACGGAAGGACAAATTGTGTTTGCAGTCAATTCTTCAGGGAAGATGTCATTATTACATTTAGATCCAGCTCAAATATGGACTGTACGTAAAAATAATGCTTCTACTACTGCGGAACTAAAAGCCAGACTCAGTTTATTTACAAAAGACTCAGACCTTGATGGATTATCTGATGATCTAGAAAGGTGTATTTTCCCTGACGATTGGATAGTCTTTGTGTGCAACGAGACTAACCCTATTAAGCGCGACAGCGACAATGATGGTTGGTGGGATGGCGTAGAGTACTTTTTTCAGAATTAGGGACAACAAATTACGGATAAAGAATTTTAAAAAGTGAATCCTTTGGAACTTATTACTGAACTCATGCCAACAGAGCCATTTTTTGTGCTGGGGATAACTCTTGCAGAAGTGTATAAAGGGCGTAATATAGGAATTTGTGGTGCTATCGCAACGGGGTGATAGTCCACAGGCACATTTTACAGAGGATGGAAGATGACCCAACCTGCGGGCAGTTTCGTGGCCGGTACGACCGGGAGTCCGGCCAAGGGAAGAACCTCAACGAATGGAGGAAATGATCCCAATCGGTTGGAAAAGAAGTTGCTGAGAAGGATGAGTGGCAACAGCATTCAGCAGGACATGGTTCTTCTGTCGCAGATCGCTGGAGATCTGTGTTACAGGAAGCCGAGTACGATGGCCGAGTCTCAGTGGGAAGCACATCTCGCTGCAGGTCGCTACCATCTCGGGAAGAAGTACGGCAACCTCGCCTCTCTGCTGGCTCTCCACAGGCAAAAGGACCGCGGTCCTTTTCTGGCGAGAACTTTCATGGAAGAGCATCTTTCCACCGGCGGAAACGGAGGTGTAGCCACCTCTTGACACCCTACCCCCGAAAACAACTGTCCCGACGCGAGAATACGCGCCGGGACTTTCTTTTATGTGATAATCTATTTTAATGTCTGAAATCAAACTTTTGATAACTAAACCTAGTGAAGATTATGAGCTTCTAGATAGCGGGGAAGGGTTAAAATTGGAAAGATTCGGTTTAAACGTAATTTCCAGGCCTGACCCTCAAGCGCTTTGGGATAAAGGCAGTAAAAATCTCTGGCAGAAAATTGATGCTTCCTTTAACACCAAGTGGCACACAGAGAAAAGTCTCAAAGGAGATTGGAGAATAAACCTGTGCGACAACACATTTATTCTCAAACTTTCCGCCTTCAAACATGTAGGAGTATTTCCAGAACAAGAGAGTAATTGGAAATGGATGGATGAGAAGATTAGGACTGAAAGCTCTATAGTAAAAAAGGAAATAAATGTTTTGAATTTATTTGGGTACACAGGAGGAGCAACCATGGCTTGTCTTAAAGCAGGAGCAAGAGTTACACATGTGGACGGGTCTAAGAGCGCTATAACGTGGGCAAAAGCCAACGCCGAGGCATCGAAGCTTGCGGGTAAGCCAGTACGTTGGATATTGGATGATGCAACAACCTTTGTGAAGAGAGAAATAAGAAGGAATGTAAAATATGACGCAATAATTCTTGACCCTCCATCTTTTGGACGAGGTCCAAAGGGAGAACCATGGAAGATTGAGAAGGATTTGCCAGGACTTATTCATTTGCTCAGGGAGATTGTTTCAGATAGTCCTCTTTTTGTACTTATGAATGGCTATGCATCTGGATATTCGCCAATCACTTACGAAAATAGCCTTGACTGGTTTAAAAAAACATTTGGAGGGGTAATGACTTCTGGAGAATTGGGAATAGAGGAGTCGGGTGGAGAGAGGATTCTGCCGGCAGGTATCTTTGCTCGCTGGCAAAGACATGTCTAGACGTTGTAAGATAAGTTTCCTCCAATCGTCAAACAATGAAGAGAAAAGAACAAATCTCAGATGAAATGTTTATCAAAGCCTATGATGAACTGTCAGACTCTCTTTTTAGGCATGCTTTTTTCAGAGTGTCTGATAGAGAGGTTGCTTTAGATATAGTCCAGAATGCTTTTATGAAGACTTGGCAACATATATCAAAGGGGGAAGAGGTTAGAAGCCTCAAGCCGTTTCTCTATAGAGTCGTGGGTAATCTTGTAATTGATTATTATAGGAAATCTAAAAGTGAATCTTTGGATTCTCTTCTGGATGAAGGTTTTGACCCTACTGGATCTGATGATAGCAAAGACGCGATGGAGCTTGATGCGGAAGTGTCACTTGTCCTCAAAGCTTTGGAGGTCCTTCCGGAGTCAGATCGCAACATTATCACCCTGCGTTACGTTGATGGTTTATCCATAACTGACATCTCTAAGTTTCTAGGAAAAACAGAAAACGCAGTCTCTGTGAATTTGCATAGAGCGGTGGATAGAGCGAAGAAAATTTTTGAAATATGACAAATTTTGAAGAAAAACTAAAGAAAGTGAGCCGAAGCGTTGAGATGACTGCGAAGGAACGCGGTTCTATTAAAGCGCGTTTGGTCAAGGAAATATCGGCGGATACAATGCCAGCCGCAGTTTCTCTGTATTCTCCAAATGCTTGGCTATTTATTCGCAAACATACATTGTCCGTGGCTTTTGTCGCGATTATTTTCTTTGGAGGTTCACTTTCCACAATCGCGGAGGGTACGCTTCCTGGGGACATTCTCTATCCACTAAAAGTTGGTGTTAACGAGGAGGTGCGTGGGTGGTTTGCGACCAGTAACACCGCAAAGAGCGAGTGGCAAATATCTCTTGCGGAGAGAAGGCTTGATGAAGTTGAGAAACTTCAGGAGGCTGGGTCTTTGAGCGATGATTCAAGACAAGAGATTGAGGAGAAAATTGAGGAACACGCTCGAAAAGCAGAAGAAAGTGTGAGTGCTGATGAAGCAGAGACGAATGCTTCGGTCAGTATTTCCGAGGCCGGTCTTATGAAAACAAGCGCTCCAACAGCGGAAGAGAGTGAACTTACGACTACACAGGCCTTAGAAAGCTCGTTTGTAGCCCAAGAAGAACCAGTTTCTCAAGAGATAGAGGAGGTCAGTGTGGATTCTCGAGAAAGCCTAAAGAATTTAAGAATCAAAATTGGAGAGCTTAAACTCCGTTTAAGAGATTTACAAGATGACAAAGTGTTTGAGATTCGTTCCAAGGCAAGACTTATGCTTGTTCGAGCGAGAGAGAATTTGTTTAAGGCAGACGCGCTGCTTCTAAAGGGAGAAGAGGAAAATGCAAGGGAGCTACTCAAAAAGGCGGAAGAAAATATTTCAAAAGCCGAGAACATTGTTAAGGATTTTGAAGACAGAGTTCAAGAAGTGGAAATTAGGAGTGAAGTAAAAGGAGTTCAGATTGAAGAGAAGGGTGAGGATGAAAAAGATCAGGATGTTGTAAGATAGTATACAGTTACGAGTCTTTATAGTAGAGAAATAAGTAATTAATAATCGTTAAGTAGATAAAAACATGGATGAAGTAAACAAGGGTAGTGCTTGGAAATATGTGCCAGCATTTACGATAGTGTTGTCACTTTTTCTTTTAGTACAAATTGTTAGCTCTATAAAAGAGTATAGATATATTGGCGGAGATGCTCTTCCGCAAAATGTCATCACTGTAAACGGTGAAGGAAAAACTTTTGCAGTGCCCGACATTGCCACTTTTTCGTTTAGCGTGATTGAAGAGGGAAAGACGGTAAAAGAAGCGCAAGATAAAGCGACCGTGAAGATGGATCTTGCGCTTGCGGCCATGAAGGCTCTTGGCATTGAGAATAAGGATATAAAAACTAGCGGGTATAATGCCTATCCAAAGTATGAAAATGAACAAATCGTCTGCATCACTTATCCTTGTCCAGTGGGCAGACAGAAGATAATAGGATATGAGGTAAATCAGAATATTACTGTGAAGGTGAGAAAGATAGATGACGCTGGCAAGACGATTGATGCCGTTACAACGGCTGGAGCATCAAATGTGAGTGGGATCTCCTTCACAATTGATGATGAGGACGCTCTTACAAGAGATGCGCGAAAAAAGGCGATAGAAGATGCCCGAGAAAAAGCAAAGGAACTCGCAAAAGATCTTGATGTAAGGCTCGTGCGAATCGTGAATTTCTCTGAAAATGGCAGGGGGTATCCAATGTATTTTAAAACTGAGGCTTCGCTGGGTATGGGAGGAGCAGATTCAGCTGTTCCGGCTCCGACACTTCCAGTGGGAGAGAATGAGATAGTTTCTAACGTGACGATTACTTACGAAATAAGGTAAACGCAGACACACGCAAAGTAAATACGGGAAAACGCAGAAGTAGCAAAAAACGCCTAAAAATGGGCGTTTTTTGATGGGAAGATTGACTTTATTCTTTTGCAGTATAGTATGTATGTACACCCGCGAGGTGTTTTTTTATAGATGCGGAAGCCTGCGGACTAAACGCAGAATATGCAGAAACACATCAAATTTATACAACTTATTAAACTTAACAATTAAACATGAGCCTCATAGACTACATAAAGGAAACAAGAGGGGAATTGAAGCATGTCAGCTGGCCGACTAGAAAACAAGCCACGGTCTTTACTGTGATTGTCATTGTGATTTCTGTAGCAGTCTCTATATATTTGGGAATCTTTGATTTCATCTTTTCCGAACTATTGAAGATTTTTATTAGTTAGTCTCCTTAGCTGTGATTAGTTCATTTGATAATTAATATGTCTAAACAAATAATTCAAGAAGGGAGAAACTGGTATGCCATTCATACCTATTCAGGTTATGAAAATGCGGTTATGAAAAATCTCAAACAGCGCATTGAATCGCTTGGCATGGAAGGCAAAATTTTTGATGTAATCGTTCCTACGGAAAAGAAGATTAAGATAAAGGCTGGTAAACGCGTGGAAGAGGAAGAAAAGATCTATCCCGGCTATGTGCTTGTAGATATGATAGTAACAGACGACTCTTGGTACGTAGTGCGAAACACGCCTCGTGTTACAGGCTTTGTCGGCTCCGGAGTTTATCCTGTGCCTATTGATAAGAAGGAGATTGATTCCATTTTCAGCCGCATGAATGCAGACAAGGCTGAACACGCCTTTGATCTTAATGTGGATGAGAGCGTCCTTATTGTCGATGGTCCTTTCAAGGACTTAGAAGGGAAAGTGAAGGAGGTGGACAGGGAACGTGGCAAGGTGAAGGTCCTAGTTTCTATGTTCGGCCGCGAAACTCCTGTTGAGCTGGATTTCTTGCAGGTTAAAAAGATTTAAGGTAATGTACTAGTCCAAATGGCCAAGAAAATAACAAAAAAACTAAAAGTAGTGCTTCCTGCCGGAAAAGCGACTCCCGCGCCTCCAGTTGGTCCTGTACTCGGACAGGCTGGTCTTAATATCGGCCAATTTATTACTGAATTCAATAATGCCACTCGTGAAATGATAGGGCAGACGATTCCGGCTGAAATCACTGTCTATGAAGACAGAAGCTATACTTTCATACTTAAGACCCCTCCAGCATCAAGCCTCATTCTTCAGGCAATTGGAGCGGAAAAAGGCTCTGGGAAACCAAACACTGCGAAGATTGGCAAACTTACAAAAGCTCAGCTCAAAGAGATTGCTGAAAAGAAAATGCCTGATTTAAATGCCAATGATATAGAAGCAGGGATGAAAGTTGTTGCGGGGACGGCAAGACAGATGGGGGTAGAGACAGAAATCTAACTTCTAGCTTTAAAAACAACCCCCGCCACAATTG